>JAABUP010000687.1_pt1 | contig 72636 bp, 81 predicted proteins | sample 5559201 | NCBI WGS metagenome assembly JAABUP01 (sample SAMN10711887, study PRJNA513373) | rock metagenome | isolation source: Antarctica rocks | place: Antarctica | reverse complement strand
TCCTTCGTAGTCTTAGTATAACTATAGTTCTAGTACGACTTAGCCTCTAGGCTTAGCTAGGCGATTAAGACGGTAATTTCGATAATTTCTAGGAGCCCTACTATTAGTTTCCCCGTATATTAATCGACATCGGTAGGCACTATTAGCGCCGGCCTCCCGAGGGCTCGGTTTAGCGCACCGAGGCCCCTCCTAATATCTTCTTTAACCGTCTCTTCCTCAGTCTTTTTCTATGCCCTCCTCGTGCGGGACTATTACTAGTTATAAGAGTATTTACTAGGATCAAAATCGACTATTATATCGCATTTTAGAGATATTAAGAGATTAAGAGATTAACAGAATTATAGTTAAAGACTAATAAGTTAGAAGTATTAAAGAGCTTAAAGTATAATTAAATACTATAGATATATTATAAATAACTAGTAAAGTATTATAGTTATAGTTATAGATAAGATTAGAAATATTAATAAGTACTTTTAATTAATATTGAAAGATTTTTTATAGATTTTTAAATTTCTAGCTTTTAATAAATCTCGTTATTAAGGTTATTATATATTCTAAATATAGTATAGTCTAGAAGGATAGAGTTTATAGTAGTATACTATCTAATAATATTAGGAATTTAAGAGGCGCTTTTAATCTACACTTCAAAAACGTTAGATACTAGAAAATTAAAACTCGAGACCGTAAAGTTATCGATAAGACGTCTAATAAGCTATAACTTCAAGGGAAGTTTTTATAATATTGTTGACTAATGAAATTTAACTACCCTTACTTCGTAGTATAGTAAGATATTTCGGGTAGTAAGAAAAGACGCGTTATTATTAATATCCGAGGATTTAATAAGATTACTAAATCTAACTTATATCCGTTACCTCTATAGTTAGATATTATAAATCTAGTTATCGAATTCTCGTATATGTCTATCGTCGATACGATCGGATATTTCTATTAGTTTCTCGTCTAAAAGCTGGATCGATATAAGTTTATAGTAGTATCTCACCGAGGAGAGAAATAATTTAATATTACTATTATTTAATATAAAGGATCGCCGCTATATATATAATAGTAAACGGATAAACTCCTACGACCTATTCGTAATTAATTAAGAGAATATATTAATAATATTATTACCTTTTCGAAAGACCTTCTTCGTTATCTTAACTATATATAAGTGTTATTTAGAATTTGCGAAGAAAAAAGGATTGTATTAAGCCCTAACAAATCCTTTTTAAGATATTTAAATATAATACTTCTAATAGACTATCGACTTCTAAAAATAAGATTAGGGCGATTATAGTATTAAAATTCCTCTAGTCCTTACGAGACCTCGAGATCTATCTAAATCTTATTAAATAGCTTTATTCGTCTATCTATAAATACATATAAATAGTTAAACTCCTATAAGATAAGAAGATAGTATTAACTTATAAGTTACTAGTTATTTAATCGAGTAAGAAAGCGAAAAGTAGAGTTAAGAAGTAATAATCTATTATTAACTACATTAATTAAATAACTAAAAAAGAAATTAATACATAAGTTATTATAAAAGGTGTGTGAAAAGCCTATATTTATATATTATTTAAATAAGCTCCGATATCTTTATATTAATTTAGATACTTCTAAGTAATAGGGCTTTGCGATAATAATATACTACTTACTAGGAGACCTTAATATAAACGCTATAACTAAATAGACTAATATATAAACTATTCCTTTTCTTAAGTAAGCTACTTAATACAACTAAAACTAATTACTAGGCTATTAAGTTAGAAGTAGTAAATCTCGTATAAGTAGTTAAGAAGATTAAATATTTTATCGGATTCTCTAAGGTTCTCTCGATTATTATTTATATTAATTACTCGGCTATAATTTTGATATCTAGGTAAATAACGCTTACTACGTTAAGTATTAATAAATTAAACTTACGACTAGTATAAATATCTCAATACCTCTTTATATTTAATCTTCTAATTAGGTATAAATTTAAGAAATTAAATTTACGCTATTAAATTAATATTATAAGAGGCTATATTTATCGGAGACTCCCTCGTTATTTATAATATTACGCTAGTTAAGATATCTATACTTATCTTGTATATTAGAAGGATAAGTAGTAAGCTAAGATTATTAAGTTAGTATATAAGAGCGAAGAAGATTGTAAGGAGGATATTAGCCTCAATAATTTCGGACTTAAAATTTATACTTAAGGGAAGCCTTATTTACTACCTCTTTAATAACGGGAAGGAGAGATTATATATTCTATAAGAACTAGAATATAATATATTTAAACTAGCTTAAGAACATAGTAACGATAACGGTTTTACTATATATTCAATTAAATCGCTAACTTAATTAACATACTAGGAATAAACAAGCGTCTTCGTAAATATATACTATAATATCTCTAGTATTAAGTATTCTAGACTAAACGATATTCTCTTTACAATATTATATAGTTAATCGTTACTCTATCGCTTCTTTTTATATAGTCGCTATAGATTTAATATATTTAATACTATTATATATAAGTTTAATAAGAAGATTATCTGAAAACCTAGCCGCGATATTATTATATATAAGTGGTTCAATATTCTAATTAAGTATAAATCGAGTATTTAATATAGAATCTCTAAGTAAATTAATCTTATCGAGCTAATTAAGTAAGTAGTATTTATCTTTTAAAACGAGGCTTCGATATAAAAGCGATTCGACGTAGAAGTAGTAGATATAGCTTTGCGAGACCTCTACGATAACAACGATTAATTCAGTAGTAAGTCTACTTCTATAGTTATTAACATTATTATTTACTTATTAGTATAGGAGAATCTTATAATACAATTATTAATTTTTATATATAGAAGTCTTCGTTCTAGCCGGATATATAAATATTTAACCCTATTATAAAACGAACAATTAAATAATACGAAGCTTATAGATATTTGTAAATAGTAATTTAAGGACTCTATAAATTTTATCCTACGTGTCGAGAGTAGAGAGTTAATAAAGAAAAATACTACTACTAATCTAAATATATCACCTCTATAGTATTATAGCTATATAAGTAAGTCTTTAGATCTTCAAATTCCTAAGATCGAGGCGATTTTACTTCGATTTACTATAACGAAGATATTATAGTCTAATATAACCTTTGATAGAAATAACGAAAAGTCTTTATTCTTAAAGTATAGAGTACTTTTATCTCTCGTTTAATATATTGTTTAATTAGATTTCTATTGAACTACGTTGTAAAGGCTATAGGTTAATATATTATAGAATTATAGTAGGGCTTAAAGAGCTATAGCGTAGGTAACGAGCGGAGTCTACAAATTTATATAGAGTAGAAACTTTATTTAAGAATAACTTTTACTATAATTAACGGAATTAACTAATTTCTAAAGTAGTAAGTACTATTTAATCTTATTTTTTTATTTTTTTAATTTAAATAAATATTAAATAACGTTAGAGATGTAAAGAAATAACTTATAACTATCTATATTAAGGCCTAGCGGCTATAGCGAGCGCAATCCAATAAAGATTTATATAGTATTAATATTTGTAATAACTATAATTTTGCATTAGTAGAGTTAGGAACTTTATTTCTATAACGTTGAAAAGAGCTTAGCGAGTTATATAATATACTATATTATAAATCGAATATATACAATTCTACTTAAGTAGTTATAAAGTATAAAAGATCGATAATTTTAATAGGGTCTTAGTATTTTTCTAAAAGGGTAATACTAATCTACAAATAATAATATAAACTCGCTTAAATTTAATTCTCGAGCTTAGATATAGAATAGAGTATAGAGTAGATCTTCAAAGAATTTCTATTACTACTTCGTATCTTTATAATTCGCCTTTCAATATAACAATTATCGTTAATCTATAATTAAGAAAGCTTCAGATCTATTTCGTAGCATTTTCGATAATAGCCCGTTTTCTAAGATTATAGATTAATTTAAGACGTTATCGAAGGCGCCTTTAAAGTTAAGTATTAGTTAAGAGGCGATTTAGTTATCTTTTATCTACAAAGTTTTCCCTTATCTTAAGGGCGCCTTAATAGACCTCGAGGCTATAAGCGGCCTATATTAGACTACTAGCTCCCGAGCTCCTTTAGAGCCAATCGAGCCCCTCGGAGTATAAATTTAAGATTTGGAGCTATAGCTAAGGTAAGTATAATTAGATTACTAGTTATTATTATAGTAAAAGCCTAGATAATAAAATCGACTACGTCTAACTTTGTTCGGGGAGACTAAGTTGTCTATACTACTTTTAAGTAGTATATTTTTATTTGTTACAGCTCTAACTCGGCCTTAAAGAGGGAGAGAGTAGACGGTTAAGAGTTAAGTATACTCTTATATACGGAGAGAAATAAGGTAAGTAATAGGTAATTAGATACGGCTCTAATTAGATAGGAAGGAAAAGTTAAAGAGCTCTACGAAGTAGGTATTAAGGCCTTACTTTATTTAAATAATATTAATAAGAACTTTCTAGGCTTGTTTAGTAATACTTACTAGTTCTAAGTATACTATATCTAATAGCCGAGATAGAATTATATTTAATAAGAAGGTGGTATTAATAACTAGTATTTAGTCACGTAGTATTTATAAAGTTTAGAATACCTTATTACTTTTATTAGCTATCTTATATCTCTTCCTTTCTTCTAGTACCTAGTAATAATAATAGCTATTAACCTTAATATTAAACGTAATAGCTCTCTAGTTTACTAGTACTAAGTATTTCTCGTATCTATATTTAGCTTTAATAGTTATTATACTAGTATTCTTTACCTACTACGTTATATTCTCTATAAAGACTATTATAAATATATATACTAAGGTTTGTACGCTATTAATATTTATTATTAACTTATTATTTAATTAACAAAGGCTTAGCTATAATATATAGATAATATTAGAATATAACGCCCTATAAGGATCTAGTACGAGTAGGAAGATATTAGCTCGCCGCTTTCGCTCTCGTTAATTTATTTCTATAAGTATTTTATAAAAACCTATAATAACGCGGTATATATTCCTATATAAATTAAACTTATTAATTAATATAAGGAGAGATAAGAAGATATAAGTCGACTTGGCGAAGTTATAGGTAGGATCGATTATAATAACGAAATTTAAAATTGCCGTTATTAGGATATAATAGTTATAAAGGGTAGGTTATCTCTATATCGATATCGATAGTATTACGAATTCTAAAACTTAATTTATAGATCGCGGGCCTTCTTCTAAGGGGATTGTAGTACCTTTGTATTTGTAGTCGTAGTAGACGTCTAGTTCTAAAGCTATAATACCGTTTTAGGTAATTTAATTAAATTCTTAAAATAATAGAAAAGTCTCCTATATTATTAACTAATAAGATATTAGAAAGTTTAATTACTCTAAATTAGTCGAAGCTAGAGTATAGAAATAACTAATTTTAAATATTACTATACTCTTAGCACCGCTTCGAAAAGCCTAACCTATAATTACTACTCTACTAAGATAACGATCTAATTTATCGCCTATATATATATGTTATAAATTACTATATATAGAAGTGTTATAGTATAGCCTTACATAGCCTATCTTAGCTAGATTTAACAAAGGAGTCTAAGTAAGCTTCCGTCTAAACTTCCTAGTTTTATTGCAACCTTACTAGAATAGGAAATGAGTATGCGCCCGGTAGCGCATACCCCTATTTATATAGCACCTGGCCCTACCCCAGCTTTCGCCCTTTATCTTTTGTCTTGGCCTACTCTTGTACTATAATCCTACTATAATTCAATAGACCTCGAGTCTTATAGTACCTAGTTCAATGAACACCCGGATCCCAGTCTCGCCTCATAACAGCTCCCTAGCTTTATTGACTTATCTATTTACCCCTATCGATACTACCTCTAGGCCGGTCCTTACAATATCTATAAGAACGCTGTATTAGTATACTCTAGATATCTTAGTACTATATTATTCTACCCTACGCTATATACTACTATATAGACTATCCTTAACGTGGCGATATTTGCGAGAATACTATATCTGTCGACCCTGGATATTATACCTATATAAGATCTAGCAGTATACCGGCTACTATTGTATACACTATTCCTATATAGGCTACTTCTGTAATAACAGTGTATTAGTGCCTGATAAGTGTAGGATCCTGGAAAAAGATACCTCGATGTCCTATCGCAAGTAATAGTCGTTCTGCCCGTAAAAAAAATGGGGCGCGATGCTTCCTAGAAGGCTGCGCTATACGCTATCCTTGGAGACTACCCAATTACGACCAATCAAGAGACTATGACGGATCCCCCTCGCCACCCTAAGGTAGTTTCGAGCCAGGTTCCGGGTATAGTACCCGGGATTAAGATTCCCCTGCATGCTGAAAGGCGGGTTAGTGTATAAATAAACCAACCAACCAACCAGCAATCTACTATAATGCCGCGTGTCACGCATAGCCTCATCTAGGGCCAAAAGTTTCAGGACCAGGTTTCTTATTAAAAAGCTGGCTCTTCCTTTTCTTTGCAGTATTCTTTATTCGTTTCCTGAGTTTCATCTATCATCGCGGTCTTATCCTTCAGCAGCAGCATGCATGAGTCGCTCTTCACCTACAATTTGACAAGGCCGTACCCTTTCAAATGGGTAACGTGGTCAGTCATAGTCGGCGGGATACTCGCGACAGCTCTGTTTTCCACCATCAATTTCGCCGCCAATGGATACGTCCTTGAAGTGCAATATACTGTAGACCCGAACGGAACGGCGAAGAACACTCAATGGTTCGAAAAGGCGCCTTGGACATTAGTGAATAAACTATCGGCAAATTGTCAACCTCTAGACATTGCCGTCAATACCCCGCTATTTACGACGAAACTAAGCTTATCATATGCACTCGCTGATATCTGGACAGAGGATCAGTCAGGGAACATCACGATCTATCCATCTCTGACATATCTCAGTAATACGTTGGAAAATTGCTCAATCAAGAATGTTAAGCTTCATCTCCAGAGATTCGATTCCCTGGATAATGGTCCTTATTGGATTTGGGAGCCCACGGTCGTAATGGTCAGTCTATCAAGCATCATCAGACCGCATTCTTGCTCAGCGACGATCTAGCTGGTCGCAACCTGTTCAATTTTCGAAAAGGAAGGAACCAAATTAATCAACCTGACATCTACGTACTCTGGTACTCAAAATACACTGAGTTCCAGTGCCGACGGGTCTAGCTTTCTGCAATTAAACAATCAGACTAAAGCCAGCATCTGGTGGGGACAGCAGTTGATGTTAGCGTTATCTTGGAGGTCACTTCCTTTTATGGGGTTACTGACTGTGATAGGTACGACTGGTACTTTGGCTTTGCTGAAGCCATGACATCGCAGCCAATGAGAAATTCCTCGGCGTACCCTGGCACGTCTGTAGGTATCCGTGGTGGTACCATAAGTAAGTCGATTGGCCTGTCCGAACTACCAACTAACAGGGGCGACAGGTCTAACCCGGACCGAGACGCAAAACATATCGAGTGAAGACTTTTTCATGGTTGAATCGTGGATCTACCTACAAGACGGCTCCCTTGACTACCACAACAATAGGTCCGTAGCAGAATGGATTTCACAAAATTACTTCCCCACCGTTTTCCTTCAAGTCGACCGCCTCGCCAAATCATACTATTCCACCGTGCTCGCAGATCTTGGTCAACAGACAGGCCCAAACATCCTCACAGATAGCGCCCTTACGGCACAAATGTTTACAGGTGCTCCTGACCAGAACAACATCTTCTCTGGCGGTCTACCCAACGAGACCTATCTCATCCTGAAGGACATGACAGGCCCGCTCTCGATATCTCCCTCGACTTTCTACGTTGAATACGAATGCCAGGTCCCGCAACGTAAAAGTGCCGGCTCACTCGTCATCGCGATCTTGGTCGCAGACTTGGTCTTCTTACAGACGTTGTGGAAGCTGTTCAATTGGGCCACAACAGCTTGGGTACAGCACAAAGACCCAGAAGCAAACTATTGCAAGAGATGTGCTACCGCAATATTGTCTGGAAACGGCGAGCAATACCAGCTTGTCGATACTCCGACAATACAACGGACCAATACAATGAGCATTGGCAGTCGTGACATTCCTTCGGAAAGTGAAGAACATCTGTTCACGACTCCTGTCGAGACACATTTGGGAAATAGCCAGTACTAGCGAATCCCGCAAAGTACTGCATAGACAAGGATTGCATGTTGTAATAATATTCTTCGCGGGTCGAAATGTCACAGACGACCCTTACCAGATCTCGGGAAATTAAAACTCTTTTGCCCAATTCCAAACTGTGATACGATGAATAGTTCATGCTTTCAATTCCCTCCAATCACAACCCGCCCTACCCTCCATTCTTTCCCGCAAACCTCTTCTTTTCTGCTTCTCCGTCCCTTTAACGTCTACACCGCTCAAAAAGAACCTCCCCTTCTTGCCAAACCACCCAGCACACAAAGCGTTCTTCTTGCCATCGTTCACCTAACCCCTCAACGCTCACATCTCCAAGCAAGTGCCTCTTACACCTTGCGCTAGTCCGCTGCGTGTGACAGGACACACATAATATGTATATCCATCTTTCTCAACAAATGGCCTAATTGGATTGAAAGGGTCGCCGCCGCTGGGTCAGTTTGCAAAAGCAGAATCCTCGGCGGGCAATCCACTGCGCGTAACAGTTCACGCGTTTGAGCCACACCCACCATCAACTTCCCTTCATGATTCTAACGTCAGCGCTGAGCCTGCATATTTAATCTTTCATTCGATCGAAGCACTATCGATGTCGAGACTGCACCTGGACCATCAATAACTTGGGCCTTCTCTATGCTGATCAAAGCAAGCTGGCCGAGGCGGAGAAGATGTACCAGCGGGCACTAGATGGATACGAGAAAGCATTAGGCCCTGAGCATACATCAACACTCGACACCGTCAACAACTTGGGCCGTCTCTACAAAGATCAGGGAAAGCTGGCCGAGGCGGAGAAGATGTACGAGCGGGCGCTGGGTGGAAAGGAGAAATTCGGACGTCCACATCATCCGAGAGCAACGTTGATTGGTCGCAATCTGAATAATTTTGGTTGATCAGAACTCAAGCATGTAGGGGCTACCGATCCCCCTTTGCTTCACGACTCCTTACATCGACGCCTCCTTGCGTCAATTATTCATTACATCAATGGCCCGTTACGCGGACGGCTACCTGCACTATAATGTGACCCACCACGTGAATCGTGCTTCTATACAGATCGAGACAGCCACCCAATTATTCTAAGAAATGCAGTATTGCAAAGATTGCACCCGCCCTGAACGAGGGTACCAAAGAGTTTAAGAAAGCCTAATGTCAAGCACAGTGGTTATTCACCCACGATACGCCAGTAGATTTTGTGTTGGGTAATAAGGCCACAAATGGAGCATTGTAAACTGTGTACAATGTCAGTCGATGGCGTGCCCTCGTTATCGATGCGCGATGAGACTCAGTCCTGTGCAAATACAAACTTGCATTTTCATCGTCTATTGACTAACAATCTATCTCAAAACTCTCCTGACTACATTCGAGATGGCAGCAATCCAGTGATAAACAGAGGCAAAATTCACCCTGTTCACTTGCGGAGATCCAACAGACTACATTGCAAGTTCTCATACGTTTCCTTTAGCTTCTTCCTCAATCCAATGTTCTCGGAGGATTCGGCTGCGATATTTTGCAGCTCATCGTCGCCCATGGCAGCTAACTCCTCCGAACAGAAAATCTGGGGCAAAGGGTTGAGGAGGTGCCGCTCGATCACCTGTCGACATACATTGTCAACGAAGGTTTTCAATGCCACCTGAAAGTGTCAGTACGGTATACGCAATGTTTCGTTGATGGCGTGATCACCTTGTAGTATGCCGAGAGCCCTGCCAGTGCTTCCGTGCAAGCTTGTGCATCCATGTCGACGACGATGCGCTTCTGAAGCGAGGCGAGAAGCTTTTCAGCGTCGACGGAATTGTTGCTAATATGAAGCTTCCCGTTCCAGTCCTGGGCTGAAGTCTCGTTCATAGCTTTCTTGATGAGCTTCCGAGTCGAGTCTTGACGTGCGTTCTGGACGTTCATCCGTATAATAATGGTTGTATGTGATCGGCTGCTGCTTCTCGTCCTCGCATCTAATGAACGACGTAGGTGGGAGAAGTCTGTGAACGATGAGGAATTTGAAGCCATCTCTAAACATATGTCATCGCTCCCCTTATACGAGCGATGGAAAAGATTGTCTCCGCTCACGTTGAGGCTGAAGTCCGCCTTCCTAAGTTGCCTACTTGAAGCCACTGGAGATGCTGTTCCCGGGGAAACAGTTGTGGACGGGGTTCACAGGGTTCCCCTAGATACGGTAGCCTACGAGGCACTCTGACACGGCCTTTGATTGGAGCGATGAGATAGTGCCCAAGTTTCTAAATGTGTACACTTTCTAATTTTATATATCCTTTGGACTTGCGCACCTACATCCTTAAAACTTATGTACATTCAGCAAGTGTATACCCCTTAAAGGTATATACCCTTAAATGGTATATACACTCGAAAGGTATGTACACTCGAAAGATATGTACACTTAGAAAGTGTATACCTTCAGTAAGCGTAGACCTTTGAAAGGTATATACACTTAAGAAGTATGTACTTTTAAAAGGTATGTACATTCAGGAAGCGTATATCTTTAAGAGGTATGTACACTCAGGAAGCAGGCATCGATTGGTGATGCAGCCAGAAACGGAGCGAGGGGATCCAGAATTGGGGTAGGGGGGAAGCAGAAGTGGAGCCTGGGGGAGCCAGAAGTGGAGCTTTCATAGAGAAGTCAGAACTGGACAGATCGCCATCTAGTATTCTTAAAAGCGGTCGCGGTGTTTGTGAATAATAGAAAGCAGTTTGAGCAAATTTTGAAAATTGAATTCGCTAAGTTGAAGGATCTCGTTTATTTTTACTAGCTTCACTAAGATCATATTGGCTAAAAGGAATGTCGATCAGTATAGGGCCGATTGGTCAAGGCTCAGCCGTAGATGCCAAGCAATTCGCACTCCCCCGTTCATTCTTGCCGCCCTGCAGCCGTCAACCTCTACTTCCAGGATAACAGAATTACTTCCACCTCTGCCATTGCCAGCAAACTCCAGCCAGCTTTCAAATTGCATCAACTCAGTTCAGTTCGACGTTCTAACATGTCATCCAGCATAGTCCTGTCTCAAGCTGTTATCCCAGTGGACTCTCTACTTACGTGTCAAAAGCCTGGGATAAGTAAACTACCACTTCAGCAATCTGTCTGTACTCAAACTAAATGTCACGCAGGACTACACGAACCTCTCAATCTGCAGAATGATCGCAAACGTCGTCGCGTATCTCTCAGTGGGCAAAGTGATCGCAAGCGTCATCGCTGTGAAATATTAGCGCACGAAAGAACGATTGAATGCCTTGAACACCAAGTCTCATGCTTGACAAAACTCCTTCAACAGGCTTATGCCCCGCAACGTAAGACTTCAACCAAACACAATTGCCCAGCATCATCTTGCGGAAAACCTTTCACGACCTTGGAGCATCTATGTAGGCACATCCGCGAGCAAAAAGGCTCTACGCACGAACCACTCGCAGTCCTTATCAATGAAACGCACTGTTCGGTCTGTTCAAAGACCTGTAGCAGACCATCTGATCTTGTCAAACATGAAAGGAAGTTCCATCGCCAAACATATGTGTCAAGACTTGATAAATTCTTCGGTACATGGGTGCCTCTGTCGCCTCTTTCAAGTGATTCAATCGCCGTTAACGGTCCATCAAGTCGGTAAGCACAAAAATTGTTTTGTGCATAGTAGACATTAATTGTTTCGGCCCTGATAGAGACGATGAAATCTTGTACAGGACTAGGTCGACCTCCGAATCAATCCACGAGTCCAACAGTCCTCAGGCTTCGTCGCCCGACAGGTTACCTATTTCAGACCAAAATAATACATCGATTGGGGGTTTGGTTTCGCAGTCAATACAGCACCTCGCCATGTCGACACCGGCAGATAACGCACCCGCGTCTGAGCTGTCAGCTAAGAATAGCTTAGGCTTGATGCCTGACGTGATTCCTCCGCCGGTGATGGGTCCGAAAGTCATCAATACAGACTCTTGGGTTGGCAGCAGCGAAACCCCATCTATGTCAGGCAAAATCAATGCTCCAGATCCCTTCGTTTTAGCCGCGGCTCGAAGGGATCGGCTTCCGGATCAGCCAAACTATCTTTGGGGACCTGATTCGTGGGACAACCTTTACGTCGACGCACATGGGGTTGTGAAGAGCGCCTGGGACAAGAATTGGGATGGCCTTTACGTCGACGCACACGGGGTAACGAAGAGCGCCTGGGACAAGAACTGGGAGACTCTTGATGACAATGTGCCTTCACCACAGAACGATTTAAACCACGCTCGCAGCTTCCCAACGATGCCAGTAAGTTCGTTAGATAGCATTACACCAGCCTATACATCTAGCCACGATGCCGGAGGCTAGTAGGGTAATAGTCAAGGTCCAACCATCACGCTAAGAAATTTGCTTGTACCTTGTCTGAGAGCTATATTAGACACCCAAGAATTCTCATTCCTCTTTCTCGCCAATTCAAGCCCATCATGCAATGCAAACCCGAATTTAGGACTTCAGAGCCCTGCCTAATACACCAGTAGAATCCCACAGCCGCCAACATCCTTAACAGCAGGATTTCGACATGCTAGACCAGCATTGAACACCACCACTGATCCGGCCGCCTGGGGAATATCCTCCATAGAACTTGTAGCGACTGAAGCGATATCGATAACATGTGATCCTTTGCAGACGAGAGGAAACCCCGGACCCTTCCGAATAATGATGATTACTGTATGTTTTCCCTTCGCGGGCCGATGGATTGGAGAGCTGTCCAAAAACTCGTGGAAGAGAACCAGCCGGCGGTTCTGGCAAGATTTGCCTTTCAGTGTTTCTATCTTTGGCTTCAGGTGCTAAATCTTCGGTCAGGACAATGAGGGTTGATCAGTTGACGTTCTTTGCCTACTTACTGTCTCGAAATTGTCGAAAATAGCATCGCAGTCGCCATTCCACTCCAGCTCAGTCTGTCGCTCATACCGCCATTGCTTAGTAGCTGATGATTGAGAATATTTGCTGACATTCTCAATAAGTTTTGAATCGATGTTCCCCACCACAGCAATACCAGAATCTTTAAGGACTTGTGAGACATCCATCTGTTCTTTGCGCCTCCGTTTGTTCGGTCTTTGAGGTGTCTTTGTTCGCGGGAGACTTGTCTCTGACAATGCGCTACTGTGGTGGGGCACTTCGATGCCTTCCAAGTTTGGCACGTGACGCCCACTCGCGGAGGCCAGCATGGCAACAGAGCCACTTGCAAGAGTGTGTTTGTTGAATCTTCAAGATCACAACCGGGGCTGCTAAGGGAAGTCGCAACAAAGAGTATATCATTGGATTCCTAGGTATGTAAAAAGATACTAATTAGTATTTGCAGAATTTTAGTAGACTCACAAGAACCGATCTTCGTTGGCTGACTTTTGCTATGTGATAGTTTCACGGTGAAGGTATAAGTAATTGGCCTCAAGAGCCTCATCTTGGAATAGACAAGGCTGTCAACGACCGCAAGGCAACAGGATTGAAAGGAGTGACGACAACTATCAGCTTCAGTAAACCTAGGTCGCTGCAAACTCCAGTCGGGTGCAGAAATGTACCTGGTGTAGATGTAAGAAAACAAATGAAAGGCCTTGGGTTGAAGAAATAAGATCCTTGACCCAAACAGACATTCGCGCCAGTGATTTATAGCGTGGTGCAGGTGCTATCACATCGAGACATCCCGGATGAATGCCAGAACGCCGAGACACGTATCGAGGCATCCCAGATGGATACCAGAGCGTCGAGGCATCCCAAATGGATGCCAGAACGCCGAGAAATTGACGTATCTATGCAGGTACTGTCACATCGAGGTATCCAAAATGGATGCCAGAGTGGTAAGGTCTTGCTGCATTGCAAATAACGACACTCAGCGGAGCCGAATCGGACTCTCAAGCCACAAAATAATCCCTCATGGGTTGGCAAAGAGATCTTTAGGGCATCGTTATATCGATCATTTTCTGGTCTTAATGTTGCTCAAAGAGTTCATATACTGGAGTGGTCATTTCCCTCTACCAGTCTCATTTGATCGGTTACCCTTTTACTGCCTCGTGCCGTGCAATGTACGCCTTCAGTTACATCAAAACGTACATTTTTGCCTTGCATTAGCCGCATGCACCTTCGTTTGCCTTTCTCATCGCCTTGTATTCATGGATTCGCAAGTCCAATCATATCAGGGTGCCAATGGATCTCGACCACCGCTGGATTTCCTGCAGTGCATAGCGGACAACGTATCTTACGATCTACCGTCTTACACGAAATTGGCGCCGCCACCACCAAACTACGGGGCGTTTGAGAGGGAGACAGAGGCGAAAACGATTCTTCGCGGTCAGGATTTCCAGTCTATAACACAAATCCTCCGATTTCGCTTGTATGGACACAAAGATTCACTCCGACAAGTTTTGCAACACCGTTGGGATTGCCAGCTGGGTGAAATCCTCATCGGTCTCCACCCTACCAGGTTTAAAGATGACCACCAAGCAGTCGCTAAGCTGAGCAAAGCCCAAAAGATCGAAGTGATACTGGGGCTAGTCGAACCGACACAATCTCCCTCGCCGGTGTACTGGAGCTAGAAACCGTACAGAGCAGCAAACGAGACGGATGCTGGAAAAATTGCCGCTGACATCGACGAAGAGAGCTGTTCGCTGTTCAGGAGGGTCCCGTTTAGGGACTGGTTGAGGCATGCAGTCGGATATCAGGAACAGTCTGTAGATCAACTTGTTTTCCAGCATGAAAACTTGAGTCGCCGCCTATCTTGGTACCTTTGCCGGCATCCCGAAGAAAATCATAAATATCTTGAGGTCAAAAAGGTAAATTAGTTCCGCTGCAATTGTTAAAACCTCTAATCATTAGGCAGATTTTGCGCGACCGAAGTCCATTGGCTCATCAAGCCCTTTCGCATTGTCTGCAGTCAACTCCTCGTCCAATGACAAGATCACATCGACCTTGAATTCCTCATCGGACAGCTTAGATACCTCTTTCAATCTCGAACCCTCACAGCGATACTCTCCATACTTCCGATTCTAGAAATTCGCTTTGACCATACCTACAACTCCGTGCTGGATGACATCAACTGGAGAGAAAGTTTTCGCATCGAGGTTGACTCTTTTGACACTCTGATTGCCGGCACCTCCGCGAAGCAATTTGCAAGCGATGCAACGATATCCGACAAGCGGGATATGGACCTCCTCTGCCCTGCGGGCTTCAAATACCGAGACGCTCATCGAATATATTTGGAACAAAAGTCGAACGCAATAACCATAGGTCGCAGAATATTGTATAGCCCATCCTCCCCTCATGCACTACTTTAGAGAGGTCATGGAGGTGAGTAAATATTATCCCATTACGTTTTTTGCCCAGCTGATTTTAATTCTAGGAATTACTTCACCTTCGTAACTGGTATCGTTTCTCTGCTATCCTGCTAGCCTTACGAAGGGCTTGCTTTGATGAGTCCATCTTGCCAACCTCATTTCTTGGCTTGTATCTGCGGGTGATTAAATGGAAGCACGCCTTGGGTTTTGAAAAGCCATAAGGCCTTGTATGACTGAGATAGCTGTCTGTAATATCACTAGAACTATACTTGTTACTTCGGAACACTCAAGGCACAGTGCGCTTGGGAACCGTCGTCCACTTGTTTTGGCCACAACAACGCTAAATGGCCCGACCTTCCCCTTTTCTTGCCATCGGACGTCAGCACCAAAGACTTCGAACGTGAGCGCTGCATTGAATACCCGAGGCTTCCTTTCCAGGGCTAATCAGCCACTTTGAGAATCCGCCAATCTAGTTCTCTGCTTCAGAGTCCCCTATAGGATGAGCGATCCGATGGCAGGGGAGGATGATCAACGGTACGGCATTAGCGTCAATACTGTGGCATCCATATTGGATGTCTCGACACACTAGCATTCATATTGGATACGGTGACACGTTGGTCCTCATTGTTGCATAGTCAGCGCCTGGCATCTGAGACTCTCATCGAGGTCTGCTGTAAATACAGTCGACTAATTGTCTACCAAGGGACAGCTTCAATTGTATGATACATCATATAAACAGCTGTAATGCTCCGTCAAGCGCGTAATCTGACTTGCATCACAGCACTGGCGCTTGTCTTTTCAGGGAAACTTTGTTGGCAGACGACAGCTAAGCAAGTATGCTCAAATCAGTCCGTTTATGGGAGCAGCTATCCTCATCAACAGTGTCATCCCCAATGGCATCAGATGAACAGGCTATCATTGCAGAGAATCTCCCAGTGCAAAAACGCAAGGGTGGAAGAAAACCGGTTATTTTCATGCTCAGGGTGTTTGGTATTCAATTTAGCTGACCAAATTTCAAAGATTTATGCATCGATTGAGGAACGCAAGCAGAAAAACCGTAAAGCTCAAGCTGCTTTCAGACAGCATCGGACGGAGTACATCACCCAACTGGAAAATGATATCAAGCGTAAAGATCAGAGGCTAGCAGAACTGCAGAAGACAGTAGAATATTACCTGATGTTGAAATACAAGAATTCTCTGCTTGAGCGCATACTCCTGGAGAAAGGTAAGAGTCCCAGTCAACCTATCCTTCAAATTCTCATCAAGGTTGCAGGCATAGACGTTGAGACCGAGCTTCAAAGAACGCCTTACCCTGAAACCAGACAATCTGCTTCGCCCACTGGTTTAAGACTTGTTGAGGCTCAAAGCCCGTGTTCCACGAACGATTCGAATAAATCAACTCCGTTAGAACCCGCTTCTCCATCGCAATGGGGTTTTCCAACTCACATGAAGCAACTCGGCAAGCTGAACCCCTCCCTCCACGTTCTTCCCTTTACTTCATACATCCAAAGAGCTGTTTTAATCAAAGATCGATTGATTACAGAGCAAGAGTACGAAGCGGACGTATATGCAGATACAATCGATGGCCAAGACCCAGGCGATCACTCAGCCGGTCCGTCTCCCTACCTCGACTCATTTCCCGAACAGCCTGCTTTTCCAGACCATGCATATCCGATGGGCAGTGGATCTCAGTCCCTGGTGCAGCCTGCGACAATGCTGCAACCAGATGATTCATGGGCACCTTTTTCTATCCCAACGGATCAGACATTTGGCCTCCCAGCAAGCATGCAGTTTCCTACACGGTATCAATGAAATCTGATCAGGCAGGGGAGAAGAAAGATGTTTTCCTTCTCTGCTTTATCTCCTCTTGATAAACGTATTAGTAGTTGGACAAATAGTAGGGAATCAAAACTCGGCCTACCTTCACCAGTCCCCTTAGAACAGCACTGCCGGCATTTCCGCACCGCCGTGCGTATCAATAAGGAAATGCGACGTCACGAGTCAACGTCAAATGTGGTGATCGCAGACGGCTAGTGGCACGTGAATACGCTAAACTGCAAGAGGCAAGCGAGAGCACTGCCACTAGGAGTGAGGCGTTGCGCGGCACAGTGTTGTATAAGGCGATCACAGGCATCAGCGTCAAGTCATCAGGAAGTCATCTGGAAGTCATCAGGCTGGCATCAGGCTGTCACCGTGCTATAGAGATGTATAAAGCCAGTGTTTATCCTGCTTATTCTAAAGGTATCGAATTCGCCGAAAATTTCACCCACGTCGATCGCAAAAGCTAACATGAGCGAAAGGATTAGTACGCCAAGTTCGCCTGATCGCAATACTTCATCGACGGGCTGTAGCACTCCAGCGACCTCGTCCTCTAATAACCCCCAACCAGATCTCCATCCAGTGGGCTTGTCCGACGTACAGAAACACGCACGTCATGCGCCCAAAAATGCACAAGGCAAGCTCTACTGCGATCATGTCGATTGTGGAGAGGCCGTCACGTTTGACCGTAGGTGTCAATGGAAGTGAGTATCTCCTTTGATAGTTAAGGCGAAACATCTCCGCTGACGCTGAGATCAGCAAACACATGGACAAACATGAACGACCTTATAGGTGCAAAGAGTTGGGATGTATAAAGCGTCAAGGTTTTACGTATTCGGGCGGATTACTCAGGCACGAGCGTGAGATGCACCGGAAACAAAGTTATCTTGAGGAACTGTTCTTCTGTCCGCACGAGACCTGCAAACGTAGCTCGGGGAAAGGTTTCGCGCGGCCAGAGAACCTCAAGGAGCACATGCGACACATTCACTTGGAAGAGCCTGCTACTGCCTTGCTCACCCAGGACGCATCGGTGGATCTTACGCAGCATACCGGGAGCAAACGGAAGAGAAAGGACACGGGAGTACATAGGGGAGCCGAAGAGGGATCAGATCCTACTCTACGAGCTAAGCTGAAGAGGCTACGGAAGGAGAATAAGCAGATGGCGCAGGAGAAAAAGAGGTTGACGGAGAGTATAGACATGCTTGGGCTCACAGCAAGCATACACTTTCCTACGCGGTCTTAATCTACTACTCTGAGGCCCCTCAATATCGACTGAATAGTCATAAGGAATCTCTACATACGTATTACATACAGGGCAGGGCAGAAAGGCGCAAGACAAGGAAAAGCGGGCCAGGCAGCAGCATTGCATTGACTGTTTCTGGCAACACTGATATACGGACCAATCACGTCTTTTACCATACCTGCCATAGCCTTGTTTCATGTCAGTTTGATCATTTTCTTTAACGTCAGAATTAATATTCTGCCCAACTTTAAGAAGTTCCGATCAAACGTTGTCGTTCTAAATGTGATGTATATACTGAAGATTTTTGAAGTTTTTCGCACCCACTGCATTGTTTAGTCGTGGCCACCCACAAACATTCTCGATCCTTCTTACTGCGCATCATCTTACCGCATAGCATCTAGTTTTTACTTCTAGTATCCACTTCTTGCTCTCAGCATCCACTTTTGGGTCCCCAGCTCCAATTCTGGATCCTCCCGCTTCACTGGCATCCCCAAGATACATTAGCTCAGGAGGCACTCTGAATGGCCTGTGATTGGGCCGATAAGGTGGTGCCAGTGTCCTTTTGCTACTACTCATCCCGGCTCTCCCAGGTAATTTCTCTCAGGAGACTTCTTGAGGTACAGCTGGGGCGAGCCGGTCATCTCCGCTCTCCTAGGTAATTTTTCCCAGGAGGCTTCTCCTAGGGCTGGGGGTACGGCTGAGGTGAGCCGATATTGGATCAAGAGGGAGCAAGCTGTATTAGGCCTCCTGGGAAAATGGGCCCAGGAGACCTCTCCCAGGAAACCCCATATAATGTGTAAGCATTTAGGTGGCAAGAGTTTCATTTAAAGTATGAATGTGTTTCGGATTTTTGGCTTTCTAGAAGCTTCTGGAATTGAATTGTCAGCGCTAAGCTCGTTCAAGCTTGCCAAGCCGCAAATGATTGGTTCAGAGTCTTCATGTTCCTTCGAGGAGTGGATAGAGCCCGGTGGTCAGCTGCGCCTGGTACGCATATCTAATTAGCCGCCAAGGGTTTAGGCGCTCGGTGATCGGAAAAACATATCCGTGGGACTGTGGCCTATTAGGCTGACCGTCAAAATTGCCCAACATGTAGAGAAATTTGAGATTAGCTCTTAAGAGTGAGAAATTCTGAAAGCAGCCTCGAAAGATTGGCAATGCCAATACAAGTCTGTGTAATACGCAATCATGGCTGATGAAGCTACTGGGTCTTCAATTGTTCGCAATCTGCAGCAAGACCTCGAAGCTCAGCCTCAGGCGAGTGGTATTGAATTACAAGAGATCTCTCTTCAGACACCGCTGCGGCGACGAATACGTTCTCGTTCCGTAGACTCACTTGCGAATGGCAGAAAACAAGACTCAATACCGTCTTTCTTTCAGAAATTCCGGGACCGTGCAGCGCAAGACACCGGCCCAGATCACTGTTTGTTCCTCTGCTGGGGGCCAACCGGAGACCAGTGGGCCATCGATATACCAGTGAGTGATCCGGACGATGAAGTCGAGATCTACAGACATATTCGAAAACATTGGTATGATCTCAGGGGTCGATGGCGAAGGTTGCTTCCTGTTCCTAGGGTTGCCGCTTTGAAAGAAGTGAAGGTGAATCTAGTACATGACGAAGTAAGTCTGCTGATGATAATTTGGTATTAGTTCCGTTTTGTACAAGCTTACGGCGGCCGATATCCCGTACTCGTCAAATTTGTCGATGAAGAGATCGAGCAACAGCGACGGAAGCTAGAGAATGAGCGCCAAGAAATCAAGACTCTCTTAGACGGCATTACAAACTTCGAAGAAGAACAATTCACCTCCTTCTGTCATGTTGATAAGGTGACTGGCACGTACAATCATGAGAATTCAGAATGTCCTGTGAGAGCCAATCTCTCCTCAGTGTCCGTGTGCCCTTTCGCACGGTTTGATGAGATCCATCATTGTTTACGTGGACTCGAACTTCAAAGGATACCTACTTTGTGCTTCCACAACCCTGAATATGCTAAAGATCAATATACATTGCGCGGATTCGCTCACGAGTCCAGCCTATACAAATACTCGTAAGCATTGTTTGGTTAACGGTGCAAATAAGGGAAATCATATCTGACCAAACGTCCAAGGACGATTGACCTCGACATCCAACATATTTACAGGCCACGCATCGGAGATATTGAGCTTTCAGGGCTCTACGTTGAGGAAGGGCGTATGAGCGCTGGCTACCGCCTAATCTCAGCAGCCACTATTGTCTTGAGTGGGACCGCAGTTGTGAGCTGGAAGATATACACCGGAGACTGGAATACTGCTTTTGCTTTGGGAAGCTATTTGGTTGGAACAGTTGCAATCTTTGCCATGTTAAGCCACTCACGACCATGATATCTGCATGGACCAGCATTCTCGAGCTGAATCAGAGGATTCTGTATATTTGTATATTGACAGGGAAGTAGCGCTGTAATGTCAAAAGCAAGCCGTAATGTCGTCATGCGTGGTAGAGAACGTTTGCGAAGCAATGGATATGCCTCGGCTTGCTCTCTGCATTCAAGAGACATGTGTTATGCGGAATATTTCTCTCTACTACGACAGTCGGCTCATTCATCTGCTACCCAGAGATAAAATGCCTCCTCACCCTCTGGCATAGAAATGCCACATCACCCAGCTTTCCGCCAAAGCCATTTTTCAAATCCTTCAGACTCCGGTGATCGAGCATGTCCAACTATCAATCTCCATTTGTTCGTGGTGCCGGCAAGCCGGTTGCGTTTATGGTGATTGAATGAAGCGTCCGAATTCCTCGATGCCGTCAGCATCATTCCCTTGGCAGTCACTCTTAGCCTTTGCGGCTAGACCTGCCATGGCACTAGCTCGACCAAAATCACCATGTGCCTCGCACACCTGAAATGCATCGTAGTAAGCGGCATAGACTGTTACATCTGACTCTCCCTCTTCTTTCAGCAACTGAAGTACATCTTTACAAGATTTGAGAGCGCGACCTGGATTCGTGACAATGAGTATGCCATCCCCTATAGCGGCATTCAGCTGAGATAACTTTCGTCGCCTTGTATCGCTTGCAGAAGCACCTTCGGTGTTTTGGGAGCATGAGTCACAGCAGCACTGGAACCCAAATTCGCCCAAAAGATACCGTCGGCGTTCACTCCTAGATGTCATCCCAAATTGTTCGGATAGGTAGCTGACCGATATTTCTTCTCCTTCTTTGATGTCTTTTACGGCGAAAACCCGTTCAAGTCCAAGCTTGTTGCACCAAGAGTAACTGGCGTTAGAGCAACAGCTGTGGTTGAAACGAGAACATTTAGGAAATATCCCACCACGCTCGCGTTGGTACCCAATGGCATGGCGTTGGTCTTAACGATTTCTTCAAACGGGGAGAATCCTTTGAAACTGTTGCGGAGGGCAAAGAAGCTGCGTTGCTGATCTCTATTCAAAGCACGTACTTGCTGAAGAATTAGCTCGGAGACTCGCTGTGGATTGCGGATAAGACGTGGGAGCGTGAAAAGAGGCGACTCTGAAATTATCATGGTGCCTCATGCAATGACCGAGCATGCAACAACTTCATCCCCTTTTCCAAGGACCTGTTCTACTCGGTACAAAGTCATCATAAGTCTGCCTTTATGGATATGATGATGAAATATAGTTTCGACCGACAGCGAGTTAACAGCAGTTTAGCTAAAAGCCCATAGCGAAGGAAGAAGCGCCGCGGCGAGGCACTCTTTTTCCATAAACGGTTTAGCTCGAAGGCCTGCGGGGTATAGCAACCAGATGAGATTATGACCTGTAAACATACACACCAGTGGCACAACCTTGGAATGTGATGATGACTTCGTTTGAGCAGTAAGTTTGCTTCACGCGCCGTATTGGTCTTGCGAAGGCTAATATTGTTCCTAAATCGCTAGACTACTGCGCTCGCATGTGTTCACCTTTAATGTCGGTCCCGAAAAGGTGCCCATAGTCGTTCATTCTATCGCTATCTCACGATTGTCACGTACCTTGGACACTCTCGTGAATGGCTCTATGACAGAGGCACAGACAAGACTTGTTACTCTAGACGACGTGCGGGAAGACACCTTCAGTCTCTTCTGTCAGTTTGCATATACTGGAGATTATGAGACACCATCGTGTGATATTCTCCAAAAAGAGTCGATTGAGGGTTCTGAGGTTGCAGCGGTACCGGATGCTTTCGCCACTATCTCTGTAGTTCGGGCGGAGCCAGTATCAGACACGGAGCCACCTGCACCGCTCGGTGAATCGCAATTTGATTTGGGTAACGGATTTGGGAAGTCGTCTAAGAAGTCGAGAAAAACCAAAAAAGCTTTGCTACGAGAATCTTTTAATCACAGGGAATACAGTCCTACAATTTCTGGACAGATGTATGTGGACTACAGTATTCATGCCAATGGTGGGCCTGAGGAAGATTTCACGCGAGTGTTTCTGGGACATGCCCGCCTATATGTACTTGCAGAAAAGTACGGGGTTGAACATCTGAAAAAGCTCGTTTGGCACAAAATCCACAAGACACTTGTTTCGTTCACATTACATGAGACGCGGATTGGCGACGTGGTTGAATTGGCCCAGTATGTTTACTCGACCGAGAACATTCCAGATCAAGACCAGCAGATCGACGAACTCAGAGCACTTGTTGTCCTCTATATGGTATGCGAGATAGACGTCCTTTCAGGATCAGAGAAATTTCTCTCTTTCTTGGAGTGTGGCGGCCTTTTCGTTCGCGATTTCTGGACAAAAGCAAAACCGCACTTCCTTTGAGGACACAGACTGAATCTGGAGCCATTGCTGTGGCCAAATTCGAGATCGGGCGTTCGGTAACGACAATAGAGCCAATACGTCTGAGGTGACTTATTCGCCAAAGCAGATTGTCTTTACTCTCACACGAAGAATGCCTCATAATGAAGAAAACATGCTGCAATCAATTTCTTAATTCTGAACAGCATTGCTTACTCCACTCAAATGTCAAGGAAGACATTCGCAATATAGATACCCTGATGTAGAGTAGGACGGGGCTTGTGTTATTTAAAATTAGCACCTTAAACAATCTCGACTCCGTCCAAGTCAATTATTTGTCTTTATTGATTGCTTTTAACGACCATGACCCTGTTCCATTGTGTGTAGCTGTTGAAAATAAGTAAGAGACTATTTCCAATCGAGAAATCCCAGTCTATAGGGACTCTACTTCAGAAACCGCAGAAACCGCAGAATCCGAGGCTTCATCTTCTGGGGTTCTTTCAGCCAAGTTTTCTTCAATCGACGATAGACCTGATGATGATTTTCTCCGCCTGGCTATCGGCGGATCTTGTGGTAATCGGACTATGTCTGTTAGCTGAAAGGTTCATAGAAGGATAGGGTCTGACAATGACTAACCAGAAGTCACACGAAGAGCATATTGTTTGCAGAGGGTGTTCCCAGCTTCCAAGGCTTTGAGCTTTTCACCTATTTCTTGGCGGTGGAGTTTCTTGTCCTCTGACTCTGATGCAATCTTGGTCACCATGTCGGGATCCATTCCAAAGACTGACTTGGGACAAAACTTGGATGGCAATTGGGAAGCGATAATCGCTCGAACGACCAGATTTGGTACGTTATCGATGAACAATTTCATTGAAACCTAAAGTTCGAAATGATTAGGAAAGCATTAATAGGATAAGTTCTGACGATATACCTTGTAGAATGCCTCCATTGCATTGTATGTGGATTCGGCGGCAACGAGGTCCATATCAGCTTCACGCTCCTCTCGCAGGGTAGCTATAATAGACGAAACGTCATCGTCTGTCATGTGGCTTCGATTTTCAAATGCTTTTTGGAGCACGTCGGCGGTCTCGGCCTCAGATTGCTTTCGTTGAAGAGCGTTGTACATATCTGTGAAGTAGTGATTTCTGGTCTCAGGGTGTTCTTTGTGTACTGCCATCAACTCCTCGAGTTTGGCATGAGCTAACTTTAGCTTGTTGTCCATGATAGGGTCGAGAAGGTACCGCAGTAAAGCATCGCTGACCGTGTCGTCTGTTAAATACTGCAATGCTTGCTCCACGAAGCTCTTAGTCATATCCCAGACGCCCTTGATGTATCGGCGTGCCAAATCTTCCCAAGGCCTACTGTACTCGCGGAAGACTTCACCAACCAACAGTGGATTTGGGAAGCCCGGCAACTAACCAAGCACATAATTAGTGCACGTATCGTATCCAAAAGTGGAAAGGAGTTCATACTTCACGTCCGCGACTCATTCTCAATAATTTGCGCACTTCTTCAATTGCCTGTGCCCGAGTCCGGCAACGTTCCTTGCGGCTTGCATTCTCCACGATCTTCCACTGTGCTCCTTCAGTCCGGATATCTTCTTTGAAATCCATTCCCATATTGGCGATCATAGCTGAAAGGCGTCTATCAAACAGAGACCGGTCTGCAAAAAAGTCGTGCTCGTAGTCGCCTTTGATCGCAGCCTCGCAGATTTTCTGGAAATCATCACTCAGATCAACAAGAAAATCCTTCTGATCATCGAGGGTTATACGGGCAGGTCCTAGCTTTTCCAACCCCCAGCGACAGCTCGATATGCCAGATTCGATATCTTCGATTAACTGTGGAAGCTCGGCCTTGATTTGACTAAAGAGCACCATGCTCAGTCGCTGGCGGAGATGTCCAATACCAAGAGTCGTGGCCGAGAGGGACCGAAAATTGCTCTCAGCGAAGAACTGCTTCTCGGTTGCATCTCGGTCTTGGACTCCGTCGCTCGGCCCGGAGTCCAGATTTCTGACCACGTGCCAACCCAGATGAAATTCGACTTGCTCATTCCTAGCAAGACTCAAGAAGATCTTCTCGTCATCAGTGCCACTCCCAAGCTGATCTGGCTTGGTAATGACACCTAGAGTTCGTAGACCTTGAGGATCAACCTCTCTGGCCCGTTTGAGAATCTAGACAGCAGAGTATATTAGCTACGAACTAGGGTAAAATTGCGCAATCTGATATAAGTCAGGAAACGTACAATTTGATTTGGGAAGTCATTTTTAGCAGAGACGACTGCTAAGATGATACTCCTCGGATTTGCATATATTTAGCAACCAGGCTCGTAACTAGTTGCACATCATGCTCGGTTTGGTGCTTGTTGTGTGAATGTATCAAGCCAGGAAGATCAACTATGGTTAGCTGTGGCTGTTTCGGTCCTGAGATTTCGACTCGTAGAATATCTTCGGAGAAAGCGTTCCCACCAACAGATAAAAGGCCCATGGCATCTTTAGCCTGCTCAAAAAGTGTCACGAAGTCATTGGAGGAAGACACTTCGTGCCGAAACAGCCAAAGCCGGTCTTTGTCTGCCGACGATCTATTCTTGCCCGGCACCTACACAGCAAAGGTTGGACATATGAGTTTTGATGGGGCTAGAAACATACCAAAGAGACTCTGATTTCAGAGTCTGAAGCCCTACGCAAGATGACCTCTGTCGCGAATCGTGTGCAGAGATTATCTTTCCTCGGGAATGGGACTCCGGAGATTGCTTGGAGCAGGGAGCTCTTGCCACTTGATTGATCGCCACAGACGATCAGCTGAGGCAGAGCTGTGAACTCACTCAAGCCTTCCGCACGAAGAGAGTCGACCAGATCTAGGAGCTGAATCTGTTCGGCTGTCCGAAGACTCTCCATGCAATGCAGTTCCTGGATCGAAGACATCGCAGGACGAAAGTATTGCCACAAGTTGTTTCAATAAAGATGCAGGACCTGGAAGAAGAGACAGAGACAGATGAGGAGGATGGTAATAAAAGCTAAGGAAGGTCCAGTCTGGGCTGCTGATCGTATCGTTGGCGCTTAGCAGCCACACTGCGGGGTAGGATGATGGGTCTTTTTTCGTATCCCACGCGAAAAAACCTCCCTCATATTGGTCAACTTATCGTCGACGTTCTGAATGGCGCCGCGATCCCGATACTATGAGGTACAATTTACAAGCATGGCGATTATCAATCCAATCTCTCAGATGTCATCCTTTAACGCAGCACTGAAGAACTGAGACCACCTAAGGAGCTCCGCATTCTCCTTGCATACCTCGTTGGCCTCTGGAGATGTGAGGATGGCCAGGTTCCAGACAACGCGTGATTCGGGTAGCTGCTTAGGGGTGAGAGCAAGGGGGTTGAATGCGTCCAATTATTCTCAACCAAGAGCACTGGGAGCCCTCTCCTTGCATTGGAATATTGACGTGTTTGTATATGGAGCAAACTTTTGCAGACAACCATTCTTTGCATACATCGTACTTCTTTGATACGATCTCTCAACATCCCTCCTCTTCACTCTCGCGACTATTTATGGACTCAGTGGAAACGCTGCAATGGTCGAACACAACCTCGAGTTGCAATTCAATATGGATGACTTGGGGGAACATAACAGAGACGAGAGAGAATGCGCATGGAAAAAGAAGAAAGCAGGAAGACGGCTATGGAAAGTAAGGCGCTTTCACAAAGCCTCTGTTCAGTTCAAGCTGACTTAAGTAGGTACCAAAAGCGTCAGAACTGCACCAATCTCGAAGGTGACAAATCTGCAAAGGAGGTAGGACTTTGTGATTACGATGGAATGTAAGAAGTGTGCAGTAGACATCCAGTTGGCAATTATTAACCAGTCAAAGGGTAAACCTACCGTGTGCAGCGATTCAAATCTCTCGTAAGATCCACCAAAGAATTCTCGTCTCCAGCGAGGGCGAGCGGAGAGAGACTCCTGTTGCCACCACCCACGGCCTACGGATGGCCGAAGCTGCGGGCGATATCCCCGTCGTTGTTGGAGGACTAGGCAGGTGTGATCGTAACAAAACAATACATCGAACGTTAGGTGTGGCAGGACAGAACGGTTTTCGTTCTGGTGAGGATTTCATGAAAGATGCGGCGTCACGGCGTGCTAGAGACATGCGTGTGGGATGATGAGTATTTGGGTAAAGGAGGATCTGGGATAATCATACTAAGCTTACCATTCTTCAGTAGAGACGACCAGCTTCCCTACTTATTTCGGATCATCAGGAATTTGAGAGGTTGGTAGTGTGGGTCTAGGGGAGGGCCTGGGAAAAGGAAAGGCGATGACATTTTAGATCGTAGGGACCACAATGATACCAATCTTGATGAAGGAAAAGATAGCTTGAGAGTGGCCTTCTGTTGCTTCGAGGCAAAGGCTACGACATGCCCTCCTCCCATGCCAGTTTCCTCGCCTTATTCTTCCTCTCCCTCTCTCTCTCTCTCTCCTACGGCATCGGGCCCCTCCCTCGCCAAAGGGCCATTCCCACCAACCCCTCACACTGCCGACGCATGCTCTCCCCTCTCCTCTCACTCTCTCCCCTCACCCTCTCACTTGCCGCTATCGTCGCTGCTTCTCGAATTTGTCTGAATTACCGCACTCCAATCCAAGTGACTTTGGGATGTAGAGCGGGCACTGTGTCAGCGGTGGTGTCGTTTGCGGTTACGGAGTGGGCGCGGAGGAGCGCGTGGGCGGAAAGACTCTGGAATAGCTTAGTGAGCATGATGGGACGCTGACGAAATTTGGCTATTAAGGAAGACTTGGCAGTGGTGGGTTGGAGGCGGTTAGAGAAAAGAGAAAAGAGAGGCGCAGGAGGAAGGAACGAAGAAGCGGTGACATTGGTGGGAGCGAGAGAGCTGATGGTGCAGCTGTAGTAGGCCGTGAGGAGGTTAGGGATGGTGGAGATGAAGGAGGTGGCACTTGAAGTAGGCTGAGCTCAAACTGGGGATAGGCGAGTGGTTAGAGCAGGCGGCTGGGTAGCCAGCGTTGGGGTAGAACGTGAGGCTGGCGTCGAAGTTGGAACGATGTGTAGGAAAATCTGGAAGAGATGCTGGAGGGAAGGAGGGAGGAATCCTTTCGTAATTCTCGTTTGGGGGGGCTAGCTCCAGTACGCTTTTTTGGTGCCTAATCTAGGGCATGGCGTCAAGGAGATTCCACGAGCCAATCCCTGCCACAATGGCGCTAGTGTCCGGGTGCCAGTGCAAGCAACCTTACATATAAAAGAGGGAACAAAGACACTCTACACAATGTTATATACATAGGGTGTCCAAATTGCGCATCCTCCACAGTCCGCTGCCATAGCACTAAAGCATGGAGTAGAGTAGCTCCTAAATCAAGTCACTATTAGAGTCAGATGTCGCACGAGACGAGGTTTCGGGGCCTGAGAGGCAAAGGAGAGACGTATTAGGCGCGGTGGCAGCGGGTATTGAGGTGATAGAGGCGGGGCTGGTGGTGGTGACACGACGCGATGGTATCTTAAGTTCAGGGGGCGCTTTTCTATAATACCAGGAGATCCGCGTCGTACCAATATGGGAAAGAGAAAGAGGAAATCAAAACAACAACAGTCTCCCGTATTCCCCTCGCCGTCCTCGCCTAAATCTACTACGGTGCAAGGTATACCACAGCCAAAGAAACGCGGCACTACTTTTCCACCTCAGATAAGCACCCCAGCTATTCAGCCTCAAGCTACCTCCCAAATGGATACTTGCCCTCCGCAGGTCAACAAAAAGCTTTGGAATCGATTCTATGAGCCTTTGATACTCTTATTGGCTTATGGAAAATCACAGGGGATGCGTGTCAAGTCCGACGAGACATCATCCGAAGAGTATTTAGATGGCAGTAATAAGACACTGAGCAAAAGGTTCCTGGACGAGCTTGCATATATATGCGATTACTCGCCCGGTGGAGATACTGTGGCGGCAATTGCGATACAGGACGGACCTCATTTGATCTATTGGGTGGCCGCAAATACTAGCAAAGGGTCTAAAGTCAAGCCATTTCTCTCCGACATCTTACAATTACTTGGTCAAGTGTATAATGCAAGTGAAGAGCGGGTTTCTACGCTAGAATATCAAATTTCTGACCGCGCAATGGTGTTCTCTGCCAAGAAATTGCGACGTTATAAGTTAATGCTGAAACGTACGATCAATACCTGCCTTCCAATGTTGGAGGGGCAAAACGGAGAAGGTCGTATTGACTTCACACATTCGAGGGCTTCTCTATGAGTCACTGATTCATTGATCAAACACTAACATCAATCACAGAAGCAAATACTTTGAAGGAGTGGCTCGTTTCACTCTCGGACTCAAAATTGGATCCCCTTGGCTTTTGCCGACTATGCTATGAAGCTAGAGACTCGGAATTTTTGAAAGCAGTCGAACAGAGGGCCAAAAACAGTAGCATACACGAAGATAACACCTCGTATGGAGTCCGATTTGCGCGTATTCGACATTTCATCGGTCGTATAGGGTCGCACCTGAAAGCCGCACGGGTTTTGGTGAAAGCTGGGAGGCACTACCCTCAGCTGTTTGTGGACTATTCGATTGAAATCGCAACACAACATCTGAACTTCACACCGCCGTCTTATAGGGGGAAGTCTTCGATTAATGGTATCATCAATCGAATGGTGACAGATCCCCAGGCCTGCCAATACTACCAAAAAGAGCTCCAATCACAGGATGAAAAGTTCCACCTTCTACTAGAAAAACGCATTCGAGATGAGTACCAAAACCCCAAGTTTAAGCTGAGGATTCACGCCGAGGTCATTCTTCTAAACCTGTTTCACCGCCAAAAACTCCGGTTTTGGGATGGGATTCGGTATATCGGCGTTAGTAAACCGGCGTGTTTCTTGTGTTATCGATACTTTCGGGCCCACCCTTTGCAGGTTCAAACATCGGGCTGTAGTAACAACTTATATATTCAATGGCAGCCTCCCTATGTTCAGGAGGACTTGCCAACGTTGGTCAAAGAACAAGAGGATATCTTAAACACGATGATCAGTGGAATCCGGCTTTTTGTGTTGGACAAGATTGTGCCAGAATATCAGGGGATTAAAGCTCACCCTGACTCGGCTACGGGACTGGGGACTTCAGTATTCGCGGATGGCATGGAAGAATCATTCTTGAGAGACACATGCCGTGGTAAGTTGAGGTATCATCTTGCCGTCTTTATAGCTTAACATATACTCCAGCAGGTTTGCATCACGCGAGATCGACTCTGCCTCAACGTGATGAAGGCGTGTATAATTTAGAAGAAACCAAATTGACGTCTGACGGAGACATGGAGGAGTCGACACACGAGCCCCTGGATTCGGATATTATAGGAGCTGCCGATAAGTCCGAGGAAGACTCCGACGATGGAGGAGTGCCCTTGTACTGAGAGCGTATGGAAGGCTTTGGGCTGTTTTTTGTTTGGAAATAAATCCATGAACCGATGAATCTATTTGAAGGTGAAAGAGTACCGATTCAAATACGGCTTCCTAGAAGTTCTTCCGATCCTCCATCTCTTAAAGTGTCGCATAATACTGCTACTACAACTTGTACTTCCCAATGACCATCGTTACGCAGAGACTGCTGTTGCCTAGTATGAACGATAACCCAGCTTCCACAAAACCTGCTCTTGCATCTACTTCGTAGATTAAGTGTAGACATTTTTAGCTAAGTGACCAATTAAACAACCGTATTGAGCCGCGTTCCGAGTATGTAGGCTTTCGTCAGTGGAAAAGTTGGTGAGGAAGCACTCAAAGGTCCAAAAGATCCTGGCCATAAAGTGTTGGGACGAATGTCTGGATCTGCAGCAGAGTAGTCCCCGGTATATGCGTATTGACAGAATTGAACAAATGTTTGCTCTTCGACGTCTTCCAATAATGCACATCCCTCCTTTGCCTCCGACATGTATTCATTAACAAGGAGATCAAGGGATTCCGAATGATGAGCTATGAGTGAAGAATGAACCGTGGGCAGCCGCCTATCACGACCGACAAGGGACCTGAAGGGAGTAGAAGCGAGAACACTGTAGTAGTAGAACTGCTCAGCCATATGTTCAAAGTTACCTATCGTATGAGATCGCCATACGGGCTGCCTTGGGCGTTTGCCCGGCTTACTCGAGTTGGCGCAGAAAGGACAACTTGGTGGTGCGTCCCGCCACGTGTTCACCTCTCAAGCCAGCTCGTTCCGACTCTTGTATCTCTCCGGGAGAGGATAGCAGCTCCTCAACGATTGGAAGGTGATCGTCTTCTTTGTCGCCATGATGATGATGGTCGCGGGTATTACGGTGCTCGTTCGAACTGTCTGGAACTGACGTTGGCTTCAACATCTGCTCCAGAGTCGTTGAGATCTGGCTCGTAGAAAGGACTGAGAGACTCCTTTGGCAGCGGAAGCACTCATACCCATGATCTTCTTGTGCGGTCCGGGTAAAAGTCTTGGCACGATTATTAAGAAGTGGTCCACGATATCCCGGCCTACTCCGTAAAAACACCTCGTAAAAAAACTTTGCCGACACAGGCTCGCATGATGCATCTCTTCTATGGAGGCTTTAATTTCACTGAAACCAACAGCACCGGTGCTGGTATTGGCAAGTTCGTCCATGACCGCTCGCTGTTCCTGCAAATGTGGTCCTGGGCCTCTGATCAAGGCAACAATGTCTTGGAGTGGCTCAAGCAGCCTCGTGAGCAACTACCGGAGGAGTGGATTGGGCAGAATGAACGTTGGCTGACGAGATGCAGATGTGCTGGCACTTATCATGGCATGGTGGATCACCTTTACGGTCGTGCTTCTGCTGTTGTTTGCATTGGGCTTCAACCCTATTGGCATTGGCGCAGGTATGACTTTCTTGGCTGGCGAGATCACCATATCATTATTTTCGTACTTGTTTTCCTTGGGCGTAAGGCTGATCCTTATGCAACAGGTACTCTGGCCGCGGCCTTCCAATCCTTTGCCTACGGAGGCTTCACACCTGCTGGAGGCATTTTCGCTACACTGACGTCAATGGGGATGCTTGGGGTCCTGAGGCCGCTGGAAGTAGGCCTGGCAGCTGTGAGTGCCACAGGAATTGCAATTATTGTGTGGGCTTGTGGAGTCGGACGTTAGGAGAGCAAGCAGGGCTGTTGAGGAGAAGGCAATATTGTTGATGGGAGGCTATACAAACAGGAGATAAGAGATACACCTCCTTGTGTTGGAGAAACTAATGGCCAGACCTCCCGTATGTAGTTAGTGAGACTATCTCGAAACTCATAAAAGTCACCCTAAGACTAAGATCCACCCTAAACATTGAGCCACGAAACAGCCGATTCATCATCTGGAATATATATTCAGCGTCAGGTTGGCATTTTTGTTACGTATTTATTGTGGAAGTATGGGCCGTAATCAGTGAGAGGTAGCTTAGAACCGTCAAGAACCCTATCATGATGTCTTGACATCAGATCGTTCAATGAATTTAAAAAAAAAGTAAAGCTTCCAAATCAAGGCGTTTACGTAGGCGATAGTACATCTCTTCCTTGTCCATCACGGGCATGAATGTCCATGCCGGTGTTCAATAGCCTCTTCACCGAAGATTTGTCCTTGGACCATACAGGATGATGCAACTGAGTACTGCTCAAGTCACATATAAGATCTCCGCATTCACTATCGAAATCATCCCAACCATCATACATATCCATAATGACCAAAAAGATCAGTGTTTGAATATTTTCGCCCGTAATCAGCCCAATCAATCTTAGTGCTGGTACAAGTTGATTTCATCTGCGGACCAAATTTCTCCGTAATTCAGGGATCAAACCAAGCCCATTCTAGAAACTTCCGTCTGACAGCCCTACGGACGTCCTGATACTTAAACTCCATGACCATTGCACATCTGCCAACATCACGCATAGAGAAACACAAACCGTATCTCAAAGAAATGAGGTTGACCTTAATCTTACCTTCAGTCTTCGCGGTCGTGACCCCGGCTCTGGCTGGTCCCGCAGGCTATGGCGTGTGTCAGGCAGGCTGTGCGGCGCTTGTCATGGCTTGCTACAGCGCAGCTGGCTTTACCTGGGGAGCTACGCTCGGAGCCTCTGCCCCGGCTTCTATCGTTGCTTGTAATACGGCTTTTGGCAGCTGTCAGGCTGCTTGTGCAGGCGTGCTTTTGGCCCCAACGCCTTAGGTACGTTACGCTCGAGTTCTGAGAAAGTTATCAAAGCTGATAATAAAAGTCAAAACGCCTGGAACTACAATGAGGGTGATAGCCAGCACATGACAGAACGTAAGTGTCACATCGAAGCTGGCGAGAGAGAGCAATCCCGGGCGTCTGATGATAGGGACCTGACCTAAGTAGAACGTGGCTAAGTCTTCCGTATCTACTGATTATATGTAAAACACTGTGATTGTCAAAGTTGAATGGATGAAAAACGTCTTCTGCCCTCGCGTCGACCTTCTGAAGTCGATTTTGGTGCAGTATCATCGGGCATGCTAAACGTAGCCGTCGTCGTCGTCACAATATTATTCATGCAGACATAGTCTTAGACGGGCGAACGTGGCACTTCCCCTTTTGCTGCAGACGAAACAGGGCGTAGCCTGGCCTCAATCTTTACTCCATGGACGCTAGATCATCGCTCCATTGCGAGGCTTTTTGGCAGAGATATTAAGCCTTCATTGTTTAGTAAATGATGATGATGGTGATGGTCATCTGGTGGGGAACTGCCAAGCCACGGCGTACCTTCGCCGAAACCCCAGACACGACTGCTTCGCCGCTACGTGTAAAATCGACGGCCATGCTTAACAGTAAAGCCAGTCGGCCATAAAACAGCTCACTGGTTCGTTGACCCAACTGGCCACCGGATTCATTGTCTTGAGCAGCCGAAAGTCAAGACACTAAGATGGCTGATACTGCTGTCCATGCATCAGCCGAAGAGCCGTCTCAATCGGAGCTGCGAAGATTGTGGTATCTTAGGTAAATATGCTGCCAAAAGCGCACGGCCGTTCTTACGAAATCCAACAGGGCGTTGCAGAGCGATCGCTTCACTGTCTTGGTTGGACCGTGCAAGGCGGTCTTCAAAGTCCCACGGGATCTATTGATTCAGTGCTCACCGTTCTTCGAGAAGTCATGCAGTCTACCGTTCAAAGAATGTATAGAGCAAGGCATTAATTTGCCTGAGGATGATCCCTTAACCTTCGAAAACTTTTTCATCTGGCTCCACAGTCTCAAGCCTTACATGCCATTCGACAACGATGACAGTTCCCTCATCAATCTAGGTGTCTTTGCCGAGAAATATCAAGTCCGTCTTTTAATGAACCATATCTCCGATTTAATAAGGCAGGCGGTTAGCGAGGGTCGCTGGAAGCCTAGTCCGGATGTGATGAGGACGGTGTATGACGGCGTGCCAGCAAATTCAATCTTACGCCGCCTCTGTGCTCTTGGTTTTACGGTCAGCCTGGGCAAGGCCGGTCGTCGCATGGATTACAGTATTTGGAAAACAGTCTTCAATGATTTTGCGGACCTTGGATGGGACTACTTCTGCCGCACGCGGGAAGGGCAAACTTCAACCAAGGATGTCACTTGGCAAGGAGCCTGTCGTTTTCATGATCATTCAGACGTCTTTGGCTGGGTACGTCAAGATGTCCCCACATGTCCATTCCCTGAAGGAGCACCGGTCGCGATCCTGAACCAGAAAGATGTGCCCATATTGGGCTCTGGCTCTGAATCACTAATCGAGGAACTTTGACTCCACAGGGTCTAGAGAAATCGAATTGTCGGTGGCTGTATCAGACCTTGAGCTTCCCAGAGCTATTGCTAAGGTTCTGCTTAGCTCGGAGGATGACGGTGGCTTTGAGCGTCGTCTTTAGCGGAACGCAAAGAAGGAAGATACGAAACATATGAACAAGGAAAAGAGTATGGAGCGACTGATTGAGCCTATCTCTAAGGCTAAGCCTGTGAAGGCCGTCAAGGAGGAGGTAGGTCTTCAGAACTATACAACTGATATTCACGTCGGGCGCTGAGGCATGGGCGGCAGCTTCGGCCATCTCGGTGACTTGAACGTTGGCTGATCGAAGACAACGAAGCTGGTGGCCAGTTGAGTCAGTCACTCCGTGAGCTATTCTATAATCAACTGGTTTAATTGTCGAGTTTGGTTGTCGGCTATAAGTTCGTTATGGAGGCTTTTAACGTCATTGAGGTTGTTGTTACTAGGAGCCATGGAGCTTTGAAAGATGCGCCTTGCTAGGTTTGAAAAGGGTTAAAGTCCATACGGTTAAGTAGTTTCAGCTTGCGTCGAGACACCTTTCATATTCGTTTCAACCTCATTGGGGCTAACTTAGTAGTGCCGCTAGCGTTACATAATAAGTCTCTGCGGCATAAACGTCCCTGGTCATTAAAAATCAATACGGCATAAAAGTTCCCACGAAATATAAACCCCAGGACATAGAATTCCCCACCCCCTTCAATCCCACACTCCGTTCAATCCCCCACTCCATTGAATCCCCTACGCCATATAATCCCCTGGGGCCTTCATTCCCCTACTCCATTTAATCCCCTACGCTATCTAGTCCCCTGGGGCATTCATTCTCCTACTCCATTATCGATTACGACTTAATTCTTTTAATTTACTGGAAAATTGTATCATATTATTGGTTTGAACAGCTTTCGATTTGTAAGGAATCTTTCAACTAATCCATACAGATCAACTGATAAGAGACCAAGGTTTAAATTCGGGTTCAGAAACGAAATTCAGAGGTCAGATGATCAGAGAGGTAGGTTCACGGACATATCAAGAAGGACTGTAAAACGACACATCATGGCTAAGAAAATTCTGCTCTAATTCTACAAAGTGTAGAGGTACATAATAATACGACGATGGCGACGTAATATAAAGATATTACAACCAACTCATGCAGTCAACTGAGCGAGATGAAGCAATGCCTTATCAAAAATCTCACGTCGGGACAAGTTACATCTTCTTGGACATGTAAATTCCGTGCACCTTGGCCGCATGATTCTTGAAATGCATCATGCTGTTGAGCGTAACGGCAGCACATTCGGGATGGGGACAAGGACAGGGTTCACCTGGCCGAAACGTATGACAGCGGTCAAAATGTCGTTGCAACGAGAATTTACTACCAAGGTTATGGAGTCGCTCGTCCAAAGGTAGGGTGCGATTGCCAAGACAATGAAGGCACTGATAAGGTTTGCATCTCAGTGGAAAGAGCTGGCGGACCTGGGATTTCAACTCAGACTCGGACGTGACGGCGTTCAAGGTACATTCCACATCTGCATCATCTGGAGGGCTTTCGACAACCCGGGTTTTTCGTCTTCGACTGGCTTTGCGGAACCGGCCCTCTTGCAAGGTACAAAGCGACACCAGATCATCCACAATCGAGACCCGCCAACCCACATCGCCCTCTGCGCCGAGCGCTGACAGCGGGTCGAAGAACGCCTGCGCGATGCGAGATCTTTCCACGAACGCATAGCGAATAGGTCCTGAGGTGAGAACAGTTCGATTGACCGACTCCGCATTTCCTTCGAGTTGCGCTTGAATATCGTTCACCGGAGCGATGGCGTCATATTCTGCTTGGACCTGCTTCTTGAGCGCCCGCTCTCGTGCTTTAATAAGTCGTTCCACGGCGCGTTTGGCTTCCTGATACTCGTCATGAATCGGTTCTCCTTCTGCTCGGTACAGAAACCTGAACTCTGATGATCGAATTCGGTTGTAGAGTTGGTCCCGACGGTAGCACAGCGCCTGGATCTTAGCGCTCACGTGATCATTTAGGCTGCTAGGTAGAGCGCTAGCTGAATGGACACAGGCAATGGCAGACTGTTTGAAATAGCGATTCACCCCAGAAGCCGCGTGATTGTTAATTACATCTTCGCCAACGAGTGCGGCTTGAACTAGGAATCCAACCACCCATCGTTGTCCTCCAGCAATGAATCCACAAGGACCCGTCACCTTCGGCAATGACCCTTTCTTCGGGACTTTGGCTGTTGCATTACCCGATCTAGCCCCTAATTTCGGCGGCGATATTGTCACTTTGACGGTATTGGACCTCTTCGTCTCACGAAAAAGATGTTCCATTCAGCCTGTCAACAGCCTTGAAGAAGCTTTTTGGATGCGACTGAAGTTGCACGCTATGTCACAAAATGTGGAACAGGATACCAAATAGATGCTATGGAGACGGCGTTTTGGAGCCCGCTCGGGTCTATAGCACAATCAAGACCTGAAAGGCCGCGCTAGCCTTCTTGCAGTTCTATAGGACATGATTACAGAGCTCGATGCCGACGAGGAAGATGAGAGAGTAGCTATTGAGATGTTTGGCACGTCGCCTCCTACACATGATCCCCAATTCGATCGTGAAGCCTTCTACGAACACCACAAGATGCGTCTGCAAGCGCGAGACGAAAGGTACCTACGGCGGCGGGAGCGAAAGACATGCCGAAAGATCATAGATCTTGGCATAGAGACTGCGACACATAGGCCGGCAACGCACTTTCACATTGACCTTTGTCGGGAGGGCATGACTGAGCCTGAGACCACACGGGCGAATGAGAAGAGTTCTGGTTTGGAAGACACTGAAGGAAGGCACTTAGCCGCTGATTTGCGGGGTATCTCCATTGATCCTGTACAGGGTGATGTTCGACTCGGTGCCTTGAGTAGCTCGGACGGGAGTGAGAGGTGGGATTATGGCCGGCATGATGATTGTTTTGGTGTTGATGGCGATCGTTTCTAGGGTGATGATGACGACTCCGAAGCACCAAGAGACTACACGGCGTGCACCCTCGATGATTGTGGTTATCGTAGACATTGAGGCTAAATAGCAAAAGCCTAATATCGGCAAAGGGGCCTTGGTCTTTTTGCAGTGTGGATATATCTCGTGCAACTGCCAGCGTAAAGCGGAGCAGAATATTTAGGATACAGATAGATGGGCTGTTATGATATTTGACGTCTCCACTAAATCTAGACAGCAGTACTAGTGCTTTCGAGCTCCAAGACTGGCCCCACCTATCCCTTCTTCCGCCATTTTGCCTTCCAACCTCTTTCCCGCATCATCAAATGATGGAGGCGTATTGCCCAACAACGGTTGGACCTATCAGAGCAAGATGTATCCATCAGCTCAGGTGCTCTCATTCGTTCTGCCACTGGTAATTGTGACCTCTCCGAACCCGCAGACAGTTGACTCAGACAGCTCGGATAGGTCTTAATAGGCCTTGTTACTACAGCAGGGTTGGTGGTCGCTCTACCTCCTGGCCGTCGTTTAGAGCTTACAAGGTTGCAGCATTGTCCTATATAGGGTCCGATCCTTAGCTTTACCCATCTCGACGGTCACAGCCACCGCAACCGCCATCCTCCCTCTGATCACAGGTGTCACCCTGCCAGGTGTTCAATCCCTGACTCGTGGCTCCCATGGTCGTAGGGACGCCAAGCCTCTCTTCTCTCGGTCTGCTGTGATCATGATCATGATCATGGTCCTCTTTATCTACGACACAATCATCGCCACACTAGCTCTTACCCACATGGCTCCGCCGAGCGACCTCAGCTGCCATCTCGAACGTCAATGGGCCTGGCTATTCTCCAGTAAGAATGCGGACGTAATCCGCAGGATCCAGGATCGCCACCAGTGCTGTGGATTCAATTCTGTGCTGGACAGAGCGTGGCCCTTCCCAGGTGGGAGTCATACTGCGGCGGCTTGCCAGGAAGCCTTTGACAGACAGCGGAGCTGCTTTGGAGGATGGAGGCAAGATGAGCAGGTTGTTGGCGGTTTGATGCTCGTCGTCGCGGTTGTGGCTTTCCTCCTCAAGGTACATCTCCGCCTCGAAATTCCAAATTTATTGATACAACCGCTGACTCAGAAAACTAGGTCCTGGTGCTCGTGATAGATCAAAACCGCAATCCATTCCAATCGTCCACTCGAAGCACTTCCTCTACCTTTGCTGCCGATCGAGACGAACGCGCGGACAACATCCCACGGACGATCCAGGGAAGCACGTACCACGACGATCCATTGGCAGAGACCGATAGACCGGTGGTCGAATTGCAGTCGCAGGGCGCAGGCGACGATCGAGGGATCCGTATAAACCCGGCGATGCAACCATCGAGACTTCATGGTGAGGGAAACGAATGGAGAGAAGTCTGATGTTGCGTGCAGGCGCGGGATCAGCATGGGCAATCGCCTAAGCCTTGATACAAAACAACCTTGATTACACTTCTGGAACTACAAGCTGGTTATGAAACGCAGAAAAATAAGAAGACGTCCACCTTTTCGACAAGAAAAGCACAAAGAGAACTTGCCCTCGTGCAGGCTGTATCTTCTTCCTCTACATCTCAGCCTATCTGATGTCCGACATTTCAGACCATCTAAATTTTGAAAACCCTCTTGACTTGTATGGCTTCAGATCACACAGCTTCATTATACGGTGGAAATCTCCAACCAATATTATATCCACCTGTAAACAGGTTCATCTCAAGCTTGAGTCTGTTCATAAACTCATCCACAGACTTTACTGTCGTGTTCCTCAAGAATTCTACCACACCTAACAGGTTTTGCACGTCTTGCTGTAACATTTGCTTGTCCATTTCGGCTGCTTGTATTACCAATCTTAATCGATTCGCTTCTTCTTCGGCCATTTCCTTGAGTCCTGTCGCCTTTGTTGCCTGATCCTTTGACTTGTTCATCTCAGCGGTCAGTGTGAGCTTATCTGATTTTAATCGTTCGATCACTGTAATGAAGCTGGTTTGGGATTCCGGTGGCGATTTTATGAAAATCGTGCCCTGTCTTCCCTCGTTTGGTTCCCTTCCCGTAAATGTGCTTGACTCGGGTGCCAGAGCAGCTTCGAATGATACACCGACTTCTCGACACATTTCTTTGTAGGCACCAATGGTATGTTTGCTCAATTGCTTCTTGAAGAGGTGGCTTTTCTCCGGTAGTGCTTGCCAGATGTATGGATCTTCTGCACTTGTGATGAGCCGTACTTCTGCTGGCTCAATGGTGATACCTAGTTTGGCCACTGGAGACTCCGTCAGCGGTTGGCATTCTCCACTAGGTAGCTCAATCTTACGAATATGCTCCGATAATCTCTTGCGGCACTTTGCTCTATAAGCCGCACGGTTCAAGTTACTTGATCGAAGTATGGCCATTTTGTCAGCGCTTTACATAGGCAGAAGAGTCATGCGGATCTTGAGTCGTAATTGAGGCAGGCAAATCGAGGGAACCCCAACCTTGGCCTCCTGCTCCACTTCTGGATGCCCATCAGCTCGATTTTGCTGGGCTTCACTTTTGGCTCCCCCCTCCTTCCCTCTGCTCCATTTCTGGTCCCCCGGGGTACAAATCAGGTCCCAAGCAGGCTCCAGTTCTAGATCCCCCACATCTACTCCGATTCTGGTCCTTCCGCCTTGCGTAGTGCCTGGTCAAGCACTCCTAGGCCCAGTCTTCCAGTAACGACGTTCTCGCGTAGCTCTTTTGAAGGCAGGATCCCTACACTATCCTAGGGCACAACATCCTGGGAGCTCGGTCATCCGGTAGCAATGCAATTTCCAAACAAGCCAGGATCCACCATCCATCCTCCTTCCTGGGAGAAGTCTTTTGGGAGAACCGGCAGGCCATTTGCCACACTTCTCATCGATGCTCGCAACAACGCCTGCGACGCTGGGAGTGCCCTCGCGGCTCCCAGGAGAGGGGTGCGTCACGTCTACACCGACGACCATCGTTTTCAAACTCAAAAGGATCCCCGTTTTGTTAGACGGAATCTGTTGATTGACCCCGCCGCATTTTAGGTTCCACTCCAGAGCCAGGTTGGCCAGATACCGGGCCATAGCTTCGAGGCGACGGAGCAGACAGTGTTTAGTCCACAACTTTTGTCCGCGAGATATTTGATACTCGCGCACAGAAATTTCACGTTTCATAGTATGGCCGATCAGCGAAGAACCACAGTTTGAAATCCATAGCGTCAACTCGCTGCTTGTTGCATATGTAGTTGTTCCGTATCTTCACAATCTGAAGCTCTTTAGATAACCCATCGATAATTCGGCGCTGGAACTTCCCCCGGAAGCGATTAAGACTTCGCACAGATCTGGCTTCTCTGACTTCAGACCTATACTTCTCGAGGGCATTCCAGTGAGAGACCTGCTGCGTTAAGCGTACTTTCCGCACCTCGTCTATCATCCTAGCCGTTATCCGCCCTGATGGGGTGTAATTGTGCACAGGTTTAACTTTAGTTATAAACTTATCGACGGCGTAAACGATAGGAACTTGCTCCGTTAAGCGAATTTGCTGTATATTGTCTAACATGCTAGACACTCTCGCCTTATACGAGGCTAAAATCTACTTCTCCTTCTCCTCTCTCTCTCTGCGCGCTATTTCACGTTTCTGCTAGCATTGCTCGCAATATGAAGTAAAGCTATAGGACCGTATACCTTTCTGATCGTGAGAATCTCTATAAGACTGATACACGGTCGGATAGACTCTATAGATTTCACATATCGGCTTCCTCTAGTCTTATATGCACTTAGAGCAGACGTAAGGGCTGCCGAAGTCGCAATTACTATAATCGACCGGAGAGGAGTAAAAGGACCTTAAAACGAGGCTTCTCTTTAGAAAAGGGACATGCTTAGTGATCGTATAGGAGTCTTTCGTCACGATTGAACTGTGTGTAAACCGTCTGAGCAACCTCACATAATGCTGAACGAAGGCCGAACGCGTCTAGTCCTAGCCTCGAACCAGGCATGGATAGAGACCTGTTCTGGCCAACGTTGGATAGGGATGCGCTGTTACCGCCAGCTCGGCCGGCTTACACGTACCGCAGCACCGCAGAGCCGTTTTTGACGCCACGCCTAATTTTACCCCACTTCCCTAGCGGCTGGAAAGTGACCTATAGGTGATCCGACTGTATATGACGAGTTGATCAAGCCTATTGCGTAGCGTTCCGGAAACTCTGGCACATTTTATAAGGATCTAGGAAAAAGCAATGTCCACTATCTAGTGGTAGCTTAGTGATACTATCATTAGCTAAATGATTAGCAGTCTTTAGGAAATCCATCATAATACATCCATTAGGCTATCTACATTGCCCGAAGCACCGAGATCATCGATAGCGGGGACTCAGCCCGTAAGGATTCTCCCAAATAGTTTTAATAAATCTAGAAAGGGCCGATTCTTACTCGCTTACGCAATCCCTCCCGACGAGTCACTAGGTAACTCGATTTTCTTTTCCGTATCGCTCTCGAGCTAGACTGATATTAATTAGGTGGCCTAATATAAGCCTAGCACACCCACCGTATTAGAGAATTATAGTTAACTCTTCCGAATGGAGCATCTAAGGCCTATTATTTTGCATACTATAATATATTATATAGAGATCCGCTGATCTTACGGCGCTCTAATCCATTAATCCTAATAGATATACTTAGGATATCTTCGAGCTGGCGTACGTTAAGCTACACCCTCTTACTATAGACGTAGTAGGTATTATAGATATCGTTATACGTCAGCGACCCTAACGTCTCTATCCTAGTAGTAAAGTCGAGCCCGCTCTTATAAAGTTTTATAAATAACCTTAACACTACTCGGGAATTGTTCCGATAACGGATTATGCCTCTACAGAGATACTAACCCGCTTTAAGATTCGGTAATTCGTCGAGCTCGAAGTAAAAGCTTACTATTAGGAGTGCGTAAGCAATGCTGCTTCGGTCTCTCGAACCTTAAGGCTGTAGATGTATACTGCTTCTAAGTGTACCTATATACTCTATATCGTCTAGACGAGGCTCAGCACCTAGATACGGCATATTAAGGCGGAAGTAGTCGGCTCTAGTGTTACTATCTAGACGGTTAATTAAGTTACTCTATACACGCTCTCCGTCTAGTGAAGACATGAACGAGCGGCACAGCCGTGGTATAAAGCCATCATTAAGAAGGTGCCGAAATGTAGGAGCCTTAGGAGATCTAGGTGTTTTGACTTCTACTTCTTTACCCGTTCCTAGGGATAGAATAACGTCCGGCTTTGTCGCGAAGGGCCATAGTCTAGCGCACTCCCAAAGTGCGAGATCTATAGGATTATTGTGTCTTAGGCCTCCATCTTAGAAAGATCCTAGAGAGGTGATAGATGCTAGCTTGAAAAGACTATTCAGTTATATCGACCTGGGATATTTCATGCCCGACGCGCCCGGATTACACGTTATTATTACGTCACGGAGCTCGACGGCCAAAGAGATAACCACGCTGGACGTGGTGGAAGTAGGGGAGATGGAGCCCTCGGAAGCAACCGAGCTGTTCCAGCGGTACGCGAAGATAACAAAAGCAGGGCCAGATGTAATGCGAGAAATTGGTGAAATTGTAAAAGAGCTAGGGTATCTGGCCTTAGCTATCACCCTGGCCGGCTCGTATGTGTCGGTAACGGATCACTTGTCGTCGGATATTAGGGAGTATCTCCCCGAGTATCGCCAGCGGCGAAAAGAATTGCTTCAACGACGGCCTAAGCAGCATATACACCGGTACGGGGAGAGCGTTCTGAGTACATGGGAAGCATCGTTCGAGGCGATTAAGAACCATAATCCAGCGACGGCCCGCTTACTCGGTCTGCTGGCGTTTATAAACTTTGAGGATATCTTTATAGGTCTTTTCGATGGGGACGGCACTAGTGTCCTCGCCAGCAGCCCCATTCATGTTACGGAACCATCAGATGCCACAACATCGCCTGATGAGACTGAGACGTGGCGGACGTTCCTCTTCTGCGGACAGGAATGGACAGTGTACGACCTGCGGTCGGCGTTCGAGACGCTTCAAACTTATTCGCTAATTCAGTAGAAATCGGATCGGCGAAGCTATACGATGCATAAGCTCGTGCACGCGTGGGGGCAGGATCGACTAGAGGCGGACAGGCAACGGCAGCTGAGCGGTCTCGCCCTCGAGGTTATGGCGGATGCTAGCGGCTAGGATAGGCTCGACCTAAGTCGTTAACTCCGGTTGGTGCCGCATATGATGACCAGTTTTGGTGTGTTTTCTCTCCTGTATGAACCGCTAGACGAGCCTACAATGAGTCGACTCGCTATGATCGATGGGATGGAATACTTCCTGTATAAGATAGGACGGTGGTCCGAGGCGTACGAGATACAAGTGTTTCATTTTAGTAAAATGGAGAAGGTGCTGGGCAAGGAACATCCATCTACGCTGACCAGCATAGATAATCTGGCATTGGTGTTGAGCAGTCAAGGTAAATACGAAGAGGCCGAGCGGATACATCGACAAGCGTTGGCGTTGAGGGAAACGGTGCTGGGTGAGGAGCATCCTGATACGCTGACCAGCATGAATAATCTGGCATCGGTGTTGAGTAGGCAAGGCAGGTACGAAGAGGCCGAGCGGATGCATCGACAAGCGCTGGCGTTATGGGAAACGGTGCTGGGCAAGGAGCATCCATCTACGCTGACCAGCAGCTCCACTTCCACCAAAAGAACTAAGAATTAACCTTAGAGACTGCTCTGGAACGCTGCTCCATTTATTTTTCGTCCACAGTCGACAAGTAATCGAAAGGATCAGTCGACGAGGCTTTTTATAATGTCAAGAGTCTTTCGGCAAAGAAATGAAGGAGAGGGAAATGGGACAACAGCCAAATAGAGATGGGCCGCGGAGGAGTGGGATTCGATTAGACAGGAGCTTCCCTTCTAATAGAACATCTTACCATTGGATCAGACGTATCGGACCGCGTCCGGGCTTTACTTTAATTAATTTACGCTGTATTACAATCGTGCTTTACGTGTGGCCGGTGAGACGGCGTATCCCCTGCCTGTGGTCACCCGTGCTAAACCTCAAAGACCCTACCAAACTAAACGGTCAAAACGCGTAGCTACGATCGATAATCGTCTAAGTTGCTGGTAGTCTAAGATGGCAGTGATAAGTAGGTGTCCTTTTGTCAGGTGGTCCTCAACTCTACTAGCCGTGCCATGGCACTAAAGACGCCAACACCGGCGCGGGCCGAGCCCGTCTACACATGCATCTGTGACTTATCAAGTTACTCATCAAATGGCAGACTCCGTTGAATACCATAGCAATTATGATAATGATGATGACAATGATGATGGCAACGGTAAGAGTAATCCCTATTCTGGCTGTAGTCTAGAATCATGTCCTCCATTTCTTTCTCTCCTACACATTACATCAACTACCCTATTCCAACCATATGTCCAGAGGCCGAAGACTCTCCCTCCTCTCGCATCAGTCAATAAACACTGACTCTTCAGATTCGCACTGTGCAGTTATACCGGCGCTTCAGCATCTTGATGCTTGGCTTTCTGGGGAGCAGATCGCGCAGATGCTCCCGCTGGTACCGCGGCAGGGTCTCATGTAGGACTTGCAGCAAAATGGTGACAGGGGCTGATGCGACGGAGAGGATGCTGGGGAGGTAGGGCGCTTGGATACTGTGAGTTCCTACCTCTCTACCTTGGATCGAGTGAAGCGTGGAGGTTTTGAGCGAGCACTTGCTGACAGGACCATTACAGACACCGTCGACGTTCCAACCTCACATCCTCACCGCTTCGATGCCCAGCACAGCTGGAGCTTCCCCCGCTCAAGAAAAACCAGAGCATGAGGATCTAATCAAGCGAAATACACTTACCGAGAAGCTGCTAAGTCCACCGTCAACGCCATATGAAGGCGCGGGCGGATGAGGCCAACCGGGATGGAGTAACAAAGAGAGTGAGCGGCAAGTTTTTTCTGCAGAGGCGTTGGGAGGAGATGCTTGTTGAGTGCGGAGAGGAAGATGGAGAGCAGGGAGAGGGGAAAGCCGAGTGGATGAGAACGAGGGAGTGTGTATGGCACTTGGAATGGCACCTGTCAGATCAAGGCACCAGCATTGACTACTTCTGACCTATGTACGTTTGCCCTGTCGCTCCATGCCTTACCAGCCGTTATCGCCATGCGGCTGGCTAAATGCCACGCATCAAGCGACCCAATTCATCCGATGAAAACCAGTCCTGTAATTCTTGCATAACTATCGTATTTCTCTGAACAAAACAAGCCCGCCCGACTTCGAGTTCTGCCTTGAACTTTGACCTCAGAGATGCTGATTCTGTTGAGTATCCACAATATATTTGGCGTCCAGACCGGGGTTTCCAATCGTCTAACTAGCTTATCCTCATATCTTTTTTCTTCTTGGAACTTCTCAAGTCACTATTAAGCCAGGAATCATCTGCTCGAATACTTCCATCTTCACTGAAGGGTGACAAATTTAAGGTCGGCTCTTGTGGCTCTGCCTTTCCGGCGCCTGTAGTGCTGATATCTTGAACGAGTGGAGCTCCTTCTTCCCGAACGAGTTCCCCGTTCATGCCAGCTCTGACTTCGTTTACGGTCGCTTGATGGTCTATTTCGGGGGGTTCGAAGGCTTCGTCAAGTCGGTCTGCTAGGATTGTATTAACTCTCATGATAGAGCCTGTGTGGACTATGTCGACTAACCTGCGTGCTTGCTTCGGCTAAATCGATTAAGGGTCTGTAAACCTGCTTTAAGGCTCTTTAACTTTTTGATTGCCCGAACCCTTTTATTCTGCGAGTCTTCGGTCTCTGTGGCAATGTTTCTTATTGAAGTATCATTAAGTTTCATCACCGTGTCCGGCGATAACGTGTCGGGAAGTCCGTCTAAAAGGCAATTTTTAATCCCTAAGACACTAAAATTATCTACTATGACTTTTATTGCTACCTATAAACGCATTAGACTGTTCGCCTTATTACAGTCGGGTTTTTAGGTTGCTCTTAACTTCTATCTTAGTAACGAACGTCTTTAGAGGGTAACTAGCGACGGGTACCCACCTTATAGTATACTTCTATGCAGTCTACCGCTTTAGAATAGGCGTAGCGGTCTATGTCCGCTTTAGTCCGCTAGTTTAAAGCCTCTAAGAGCTGCCCGGTATAGAAACCCCTATATTATACGTAAGATAAGCCTATATTAGGCTTGATTTTAAAAAAGGCATTTAGCTGCCGAGCCTAGTCCTTTTTTACGTATTCTTAGCGGGCTTTTTAGATAGTCTCGGTGAAATAATAATTATACGTGATAGGATGACCTTATTAGTAAGGCCGGATAATCTCCTTAACTTTTCTTTCGAGCTGTGCGGTATATTTTTCTATCGCTAGGTCGATGACCTCTCGTGATAGCCCTCCGCTCGTCGTTTTATCAGCCGTGTATAGTAAGATTAGTTCTAGAGTATATTTAGTAGTATCTAGGATCCTCTCGCTATAGCGCTCTAGGAGCCGCCGCTATGGCCTTAACTACTAGTAGAATAAGTCTCCGACGATAAGAGGGTTAAAAGTCCCTAGCAATTTATATCCTCTACTCCTTTTTATAAGCTTACGCATATATTTTAGAAATTTAGACCTCGAGATTTATTCTAGTACGCTTATTTTCTTTTAAGGGGAGTTATCCTTAGTAATCTCCTAACTATACCCTTCACGATATATATCCTCTATAAAATTTAAAAGAATGTCCTATACTATAGCTCGGAGTCGCTTCCTAAAGCCTATAGGGGTTATCGCGACGCCGAAGAATTTATAGACGTATACACCGTCGATAGCAACCTTAACGAGAGAAGAAATCGATCGACTAACATGCACTAGGTAGAGCCGTTACTCTTATAGTATTCCTCTCGCTTCTCTAGTCTAATTAGCGTGCTTCGGGAATCGTTAATACCCGCCCTAACGTTACGAAGGAGGTTCGGGAGCTTAGACACGATCTAGTCCTTTAGGACGGTACTTAGGCGAGGTTTTAAGGCCCCTATTCCTAAACTTTTCGGCGGTAGAGATATCTAGGAGCCTTACGAAAAGAATTCCTTTTCTTTCTCGTCCCGTTCCTTAATAGAGTTATCTCTACTATTATCGTCTCTATTCCTAAGAATATGCTAACCGAGTCGAAAGCTAACGTCCTTATTTCCTACTAGGTCTAGGAATGCTTTTTCGCTCTCCGATCCTATATATAACGTGTCCGGCTTAGTAATGATACTAAGAGTTCGAATACCTTTTGAGTCGACGTCCCGTGTAAGCTTAGTTACGATTTAATTAGCGTAGTCGTTCTTTATTAAGACGACCGTAAGTATAATACTCCGGGTGTTCGCTATATAGGATCGAATAAGGGAGGATACTAACTTTATATCCTTCTCGGATTAGTGCCTACTCTCGGCATAGATTAGGCTAGGAAGATCGACGAGGGTTAGGTAAGGCTACTCTAGCCCCGATATCTCTACCCTTAGGACGTTATTACTAAATGCTCTAGCGCTAGACTCGAGACCTATAGCCTTTTTAGTATCGTCGATTAGAGACGGAAAATTATCGATAAGTATAGTCGGCGCCTTAAAACTAAGAAGCTTCTCCTTCTCTTTATCTAATCTCTCCGCGCTAGGGATTATCGCGACTATCGCGTTCGTCGTTAGATCCCTACGAAGAATAAGCTCCGTAGCAAAGCGGGTATAAAGATTTTCCTTCGTAGGGAACCGAACTCCCGAGACTACTTCGAGTATAGAGCTCTTTCCGGACGATTAGTCGCCGTAAATAATGAGCTAGGGCAGTCGTACGTAACGACTGATGCCTTAAGATCGAAGAAGATCAATTACGTCTAGGAGTTGTCCATGGTCTTTTGATTGCAACGATAGAGGGAATATGTTCATGTCGGTGTAGTCGTTCATCCTGCTGTCTTGTGGATGAAAAACGTCAGCTCGAGAAGACTCGTAGTGGATAAACGTACGCTTCCTGGACAGGAGTAGGACTCACGGCGTCTTCATATATCGAGAATTATAGCGGTCGGTACGAACCCTGAGGATCCTCATGGCGCAGAAGGATGTTGGATGCCCGTGTATCGATCTCCGAAGGAGAGCTGCATGGAGACACCTGTGCTGCAGGAAGTCTTCCACCATGCATCTTTAGGCTGCAGTATCCGCCTGATTGGACAACAGCCAACCAGATGATATCTCGCTCTGCCAAAAATCAAGGCGCGTCCTGTTAATCGACGACGCTCCGGATTATAATTACTGGTTTATTCCAGCTTAATAGTAACCGCTAAAGCGATGTGCGTAATCTGGTCTACAACTAACGACTACAATTGATATACTTTACCTGCACTTTTCCTTGCTCAAATTGCATCTTAGGATAGCTCGAGATCGAGATATCGGTACAATGGCCCAGGGCACTCATTCAGCTCAATTCGGGAGTTTGGAAAATCCGGGTCAGCTTCGTCTCCTGAAGGTTATTGATCAACTTCGTGAGCTTGGTATCGGCGAAGATATCTCCCTCCCCCAGGTTCGTCCTTTGCCTGTTCTCCTAAAAGACGTAAAGCATGTGACCTGATTATGTGGCTCGTAGATAGCTGGTAGTGGTGGGTGACCAATCGAGCGGCAAATCGTCCTTACTCGAAGGACTTACACAGCTTCCGTTCCCGATCGCGAGTAATCTGTGTACTCGCTTTGCAACGCAGATCGTCTTCCGACGTACAGCGGAGAAGAGTATCCACGTGTCTATCATCCCTGCTCCGAACGCCGAGGATAAACGCAAGGCGGACCTTTCCAAGTTTAGGAAAGAGCCACCGTTACCACTAGATCCGAAGACATTCTTAGTACTACTCGATTAGGTAAGCTTTCCAACGCGGCTACAAACCTTTGCACTCTACTAATATATCGTTTGCTTTAGGCTGCAAAGACCATGGGGCTCCCGCGAGCCGGTAACCCCATCGAAGATCTCAAAACAAGATTTTCTAATGACGTTTTGAAAATCGAATTGTCTAGGCCCGAGGACCCTCATCTCAGTCTTGTGGATATCCCTGGTTTATTTCATAGTGAGGATTCGTCGTACGCGCATCTAAATCGGTGATTAATGATATTTCGCGCCAGATCCGACCAGATACTAGACCGCGGAGGACTTAAAGATTATCCGCAAACTCATCGAACGCTACGTGGAAGATCCGAGAACTATTATTATGTTAGCGAAAGATCAATCTCGTTGCTTAAGCCCTCTACTAATAGTGATCAGAGCTATAATAGACGCTCGAAACAATCTGGCCAACTAAGAAGTTTTCAGGATGGCGAAGGCTGCAGATCCTTAAGGTCTCCGCACGGTCGGTGTAATAACGAAATGTAATACCTTATAGAGAGGTGATGAACCGGCCGTTAGTCCGAATACGCAACATGAATAGATAGATGCTAATGGGATATAGGCTATCGAAATAGCACGCAATCAGACGGAGCGCCTGCATCATAGGTAGTTTATTATTCGCAACCGAACGACGGAAGAGATCAAAGACAAAGTTACTATAAAACAGCGAGATAGAAACGAACTCGAATGCTTTAAGACCGGTGAATGGAGCGTCCTTGATCGGAACAGGGTCGGTATCGGCGCGTTGAAGACCTTCCTCGGCCAATTATTGTACGAGCACGTCGCAGGCGAGTTTCCTATTATGCGGCAGGAGATCGTCACGCTCTAGGACCAAAATCAAAAGTAGCTCGAAATGATGGGGCCACCTCGTCAATATTCTTTTAAACAGCGACAATTCCTTCTCAAGATAGCAGGAGCCTATCAGCGCCAAGTTAAGGACTCGCTATCAGGGCGATACCAGTTAGGGATTAGCGGACAACATCCGTCGAAACTGAGAATGTACGTAAGAGATCTCAACGACAGTTTTGCAGAACATACCTTGGAATTCCGATCCACGGACGAGAGCCTAGAGGTTGACGTGAATGACACGAAAGCGGAAGAATCCGAAACCGACGACATCGCAACGGCGACGAACATTTATCATTGGGTTCGAGGCTTCTACCTCGAATCGCGAGGCACAGAGCTACCTGGACATGTTAATCCGAGGGTGCTAGAGACACTCTTCCGTGCACAGACCGTTAAGTGGGGCCGGATTGCGATAGACCTAATTAAAGCAGTACTCGTTAAGATTAAAGCTTGCCATAAACATCTCCTTGCTGGATCCTGCGCGGATGAAAATGTCCGACGAAAGATCTAATCCCGACTTAAGCGCTCGACTAAAGATGCGATTAAGAAGGGGCTAGCCGAATATAAGCGAATCCTCCTCGATGAATATCAGGGTATCTTATAAACGACGAATTATTACTTTATGGACAACCTCGCCAAGTCACAAGCTGAGCGTGTTATTACTCGACTCAAGAAGCTTAGCTACGTGGAGGGAAAGTCTTACACGATGAACTTTCACGCGATGACCTCGGTGGTGCACCTCAGCAACGAAACGTCGGCGATATATAATATCCACGACACATTGAAGGCTTACTACAAAGTTAGCTTAAAGCGCTTCATCGATAACATCCCGCGTCAAGTCATCGAGCGCCACTTTCTCGGGCCTACCGGACTTGTCTGCCTATTAACTCTAGAATTTATTGGGCAGCTTCCGGATCCGGACCTCGAGGCTCTTGCCGCAGAAGACTTCAGCACCTCCTGTCGTCGACTAGAGCTGAAAAATCACATAAGCCGTCTTGATAAGGCAATCGAGGTATCGTCTATTAGTAGAACTGTCGTCTAATTTGGCTTTCATCGGGAATCTACAGTCGCTTGTGTTTGCGTGATTTATATCCACCGGTCTCCACTGCCCATTAATATCTATCTTAGGTGTTCTTAATAGGCCCTATGCGTCCACAGGTCCCGGCTAGTAACTGACCGAGAGGGAAGTATCGACCCTGTATGAAAGTGTCGACTAGCGATCCCGCAGTAATGTATATGTTAGAAGCGGTTATAGTATATAGGAAACCAGTGTAGATGCGAAATCCAAAAACTAAAGCCATTACGAAAACTCGTCCTCTTTTATTTGCCGATGGAATTTACCCCATAGTCTCATTCTTTTTTGGAATATGTTTAGTCTTGAAGAATTTACCGCTTCTATCAAGGCAGACCACGTCAATATATTGCTTGAAATCCGCTTCGAACGGATAGATATATTCTCAGCGCTCGAGATCGGTATTACATTCGTGTTTGATTCCCTAGCTCAGCACATACCGCACGATACTTAGTGCTTGCAGATAAGGCCCTTGCCAAAGTCAAATATAATTAATTTGCTCTTATCCGATTCCACTTCTAACTGTGAAACCGTTCTCGCTTTGTTTCTATAAGGACCAGAAGCCCTTCGAGGGAAGCCCGGCCTCTTTGGAGGCATTTATATGTTCTTTAGGCGGCTGGTGCAAATCCGTTAATAGGCGCTTACTCTTCCCTTTCTTACGCCTTCCCCGGACTTTGCGTTTCCGTCGTCTTTGTTATCGAGCCTGCCGTTGTTCTTTGGCTTTTTTGGGCATTAAACCTAGACTCTTCTTTTCATCTTTAATCCTTAGTAATATAGAATAGCGCGAACCATTCTCCCAACGAACTCACCTTTCGTACTAGTATTCAATTGTGGCCCTGCCGAATAAGCATCTATATGAATCTGTCTGCTGACTTCTCTATGCCTTAGCTTTCGGTTACCCGATTGTGCTATAGGGGACTAAGTATTCTTATTGCCTCTTATTTTCCGCCTCCCACCCTCTGATCGTTCGTATCTAGTATGAGTGGAGAACCAAAGCTCATACGGCCAGCTTGATATGGACGGCATGAGGGAGTTTTTCGCCTTATGCACGGCCGAGTTCGCTGCTTGATCGATAATTTCACGAGATCCTAGGGTCTTTAACATCCGCCCTGGGAACTTTATCTATATAAGCGTTTGCCCGGAAAGGGCAAAGGTCTAGCGGTGGGTATGACCGTATTAGCGTCGAGCTAGAGCTAGTCATCCTCTCCAGATCCTCCAACTTTCGATCTAACATTCTGTCGTGGACCAAAGATCAACAGGGGCAATTAGTAAGAATAAAGCGGATAGATAAAGGGTCGGGAATATATCTAAAGTGCTGATGTCAGGACGAGAATTCAAGAACATCATTATCAGTATAACTAACGTTTCCGTTCGTATCCGGCACCATCTCTTAGAGACCTAATAATTAGGGCGATGCCTTAACCAGACAGCTGAGGCCAGAATTATAAGTAGGCGAAGCGTAGAGATACTTCGTTAGATGCAAGGTGGCTATACCACAGCTTTAGCACAGGTGGCGGCTAGTCTCCTCGGTGCTTAGCTGCAGAAAGAGACCAGATTGCGCATACACTACACTGCCTGCGTTGCAGCTATGATATAACACTTTCGCATGAGTAAATCCAAATGCTGCCGCTGGTCGGTAGAGGGGTGATTTTTGGTTGACATCTCGCGTAAGCAGATCACGTGCGGAGGGGGGGCGGGACTGCCAAGTCTCAACTGTCCGAACCCTTCGCGGTGAGTCACACCACATCATCATCCTCACCCTCATCATCCTACGACATCGGCAGCATCGAATAATTTACTATCTTGACAATCAGGTTGGAGTAATCTACCAATATCACAAATGGAGTACAAATTCACACACTCCGTCGTCGTGATGGGGCAGCTAGCCAAGGAATCCTCTCGAACGCCACCGTCTGAAGGGAATTCGCCGTTTGAATATATCGATCGAAGTCTCACGATATTGGGCCGGACATCCGACGTACACAGCGAGCGAATGCGAGAAGAATTTCTCAGTCAGCGTGAATTCATTGCACATCAAATCAAAGAGGTGGAAATCAAAGTAGATGGACGGTTCAATGAGGTAGAGAAGCGGTCCGAGGACACGGAGGAGAAGATGCGCGCACGGTTAAATAAGGTGGACAAGAAGCTCGATGAGGTGGACAAGAAAATCGACGGGATGGACAATAAAATGAGAGATTACCTCAATCATATGCAAAAGGCGTCACGGAATTTCTTACGCACAAGAGGATGGGAAGAGATCTATCCTATGGGATCACTTGCTCCTCATGGTGGAATCCAGACCCCAGATTATTTCCCTCGCAACGTTAGACACTTCTGGAGACTTAAAGATGCTACGCAGAGTAAGTCTTCCGTAACAAATGTCGCTGAGATACTTCGATTGATAAGAGAAACAGTAGATCGACTAGTGTACCTTATCCGCTTTTACAAGATCCAAGGGTACGAAGAATGGGGCAGGGATGCAGACAGCCTCGAAGGATATAGCGATTCGGATGATTCCAGCGAAGGCACAAGCGAGTCATCAAGGTTGCCGATGCCGATATCACTGGAAGAGGCAGTTCGATCAAACCCTGAGATTGCACATCGAGCGTTGGGGGCGCAACTAGGATTGGCCTATGATGAGATCCAAAGGTTCATAGAAAGAGCCAAAGAGTTAAGCCAAGGTCAAGTGATAGGCAACAAACGGGGACGGGACGATCAGGCATCTGAAGAAAGGAAGAAACGAGGTTTCAACCTTTCAGACCTAACTGAAGTGACAAGTCCCACGGAACCTCGGTCGTCCCAAGGAAGGACTGGGTAGTGTTGGCGACGAAGCCCTTCGTCCTTCGTGTTGCAGAGAAATTCCCTGCCATTGTGCAATTCTGGTGTATTTGGATATTTCTTGGAGGATGACAATTTCGGCAGGCGTCATACCACACTGCTGTTGTATTACACGAATTAAAGGCCGGTTGGAAGCCACAGGCATTTTGTTTAGAGGTTACAGGCCTGGTCGTTTGCTACAAATCGTAAGCGTTGCAGGGCATGGTTATGGCGCGAATACCCCTTCAGATATTACTTCTGTTGACGGTCAATCAGGCGCACTTCATGTTTTAATAGATTCCTTCCATATCTGAATTATGCTATGAGCAAGGCATATATTGTCTCCTTGCATCCTCGGATCATCTGTGGATTCAGATGGACACGTTGCCGCAACTCGTCCATCCGGCTGGTGTTGTCAATAGCCGGCTCATTCCTTGGTAAAACAACGTTTAGTCGCTTATAGTCGTCACGGTTTTCGCGGTCCAAGCTGTTCACAACGTCTCTGAAGTTGCTTTCGCCGTCGAACGAGGACATATAGGCCCGCCACAGTCGAGGAATGAAGCCGTCGAATAGCACGTGGCGGAAAGAAGCAGCTCTCGGCGACTTGATTTTTCTGCTGGTACCTGTTCTAATAGATACCACGAGGTCAGGTCTAGACAGCGAAGGATCGATGCGCAGGCTCTCCCAAAGCGCAAGCTTGATAGGATTATTGTGTCCACTCATACCTCCGTCCTGAATTGGGCCAGTCGCACAAGTATACGCGGGTGGATACAGTCTACGCTAGTCAGCCACAGGTGACAACGGAGGCAGCCATGAACACTTACACTGGGGGTGCCGAAGTCATTCGGCCCCTAAACAACTTGAGCTACTAAAGTCATATAATAAGGGAGACTTACGCTTGCCAAATGTACGGTTCGTCTTCCATATCCGTTGGACGAATGATTTTATAGCCTGACTTATGATCAGCACGGAATTGGAAAGAATATCCTCCATACGTACCGCACTTCTCGTCCCACTTGCCTGAACCATTATAATTTGTCAACAAGATCGGGAAGCCTTTGTCAATGGTAGCTGCCGTGACGCCAACTTTCGTGGCGATGAGGCCCTGGACGTGGTCGAACAACCGATCCTGGGAGCCAAGGCTTTCCTGCAAATAAGACTCCAAGATTTCCGCATTGTGGCATCCGTCACGGTACCACGACCTCAGCAGACGCCGGAGACGACCGAGAATGCTTGTTCGGTCCGAAGAGGGAGGGAACAGCTGCTTGGCCAGGGTATCAAACATCTTCACACACTCCGAAACTGGTAGCTGACGCAGGAAGAGGATCAACACGATAAGGCCCCCTGGTCCTATGTCAGTCAAGGATGAAGCCAATGCTTGATCGTCAAACCCACCAACGCTGGTGCCATATGCAACGTCGAACAAGTCCTGGATTCTCCAGATGTCTCCCAGAACACTTTGCAATACATCCATAAATCCTATCGCTATCACCCCAAGAGTTCCCCCGCCGTCTATGCTCAAGAGCCGTAATCCGGCAGTGAGCGGCCTCAATCCCACCAGAACCTTTCCCGTTCGGCAAAGCATACAAGCGTCAATGCGATACTGAGAGTCAAAGGCCGAGGTTTCATCGCCGATGTTTCGAACGCACACCTCGCATATGGCGTGTCCACAAGAAAGAGTAATCTCAGGCATCCGTGGAAGACAACAAAAGCAGGTTTCATTGCTCTTCATCTGCGCCCAGTCAATATCGAGGGAAGCCGTCTTCTCCCGGTGCATCTGTAGGGCGGGCTTCCCGGATGCGATCATAGAGGAATGGAGTTGAACCAGCTGGCTGCGAATGAAGGTGTCCTAGTGCTGAACGAGATCGCGGTCATCATATGTCTCAGTAAGGGACTAAAGACAAAGATGCCGATATTGAACGTCATAAAGCATCCCTGGATCGAAGACTGCGGATTTTGGTCAGATGTTAAGCATCCATGTTCGCCAGGGCCAGGATTGTCTTACCATGCATCTTTGGGGGATATGCGTCCAACATGATACTTGAAGCAACGAAAGTCATCAGTGCGTCGCGAGGAACCTGGTGGTCCTCTCCGGACCGCATGAATCTGGACAAATGATGAACGAAATCTGGCTCGACGTCGTTGCCCCTCCGGCTCGCCAATATAAAATCGAATGGCCGACTCATTGAGGCTGCCGTGTGGGCCACAGCCATGCGAAAAAAGCGAGTGATGTGCTCAGCAGAATATAGACAGCCGAGATCTTGTCGCGCCTGGCGCATCTCGTCCATCTCCCTCCAAAGGAGCTCCTTGAGCCGTCGAAAACGTGCCAGGGGAGACAGCTGCTCAGTGGCCAGGTGAAGCACTTTGATCGAGGAGAAAAATTCTTTCAGAGTTCTATTATAGAGGCCCTGCTGAAGATTGTCTATCCTGAGAAGATCATAGGTGGGACTGGGACTGGCTGCGTCTCCACGTCTAACGATAACAACTCTCGGTCGAATCTTGTCGAAATGAACGGAAGCGCTCCCGGCAGCGGCCCATGACTTCAGCAGTTGGACGGTATGTTCGAAGTCGGCAAAGTCATCGGCAAATACGCAGATGACATCGGCGAAGAGACAGAAGAGGCGGGCGTGCAAGACGTTGTAGAGGTGTTGCACAGTCGTATCCTCGGCCCACTGGATGGGAAATGACTCGGTCTCACAGACGCGAGGATCCTCGGCTGCCAAGGGTATCGCTTGACTTGGGCTACTCTCCGCAAAAAAGATAGGATGATCGGAGTAAGTGCTTACGTTGTCGATTCGCAAGGTTGCCACGCCGTCGCAAAAGTGTTTCTTGAAATTGTTGTCGGGGAAAAGTTCCCGAAGAGCAAGATCCTTGGCTTGTCGTCCCACAAACAATAGGGAAGAAGGTCGTTGATTCGAGGGATTTTTTAGTTCCCTTACCAACTGGCTCATGCGACCAGGGTCGAGAAGCCTAAGATCGTTTATGCCAACTACCTGCAACCACGCCAGGTGCTCGCAAGAAGCCATACGCACGGTCGACAAAGCTTTACTAGAAGCAAGCCGGATTAGATAGATGGGATGACGAAATGTCGATCGGAAGAAGAAGGGGACGCCATACGGGATTTAATAGTACGGACAGTCATCCACAATTCGATGCTTTTAATGGATCCGCTTTTGGCGACGGGAGGGCAACTTCTGTCGCCACCACTTCAAACGTAAGGAACGCTGTCCACAGCAGAATATTTGCAGCCAAGGAGCTTGCGATGACAAGATTTCATACTGATGGAACTATCTAAGTACGCAGAGAAATATCTCAGTGTGAAATTGACTAAGAATCAAATACAAGAACGATATCCGCCGCTCCATCCCTCAACTACGCACTCGTTTTCGCTGCTCACGGGGTTCAGACAGCAGCACCATTTGCTCATTCTCTTCTCCACTGCTCTCAGAAGTCGGTGACATGGACGTGCTTTCGGGCGCGACCTCGAAATTGCGTGATAGCTCTTCCAGCAAAAGTCGCTTGTGCTGGAGGTCGTCTCTGGTATTATAAAGCTCCTGCTCTAGGCTTTTTGTCTTCGCCTCTAGTTGTTCGAGTGCCCTTTTTATGCCATTCCCTTCGAGCCAAATTGTGCCAATGCTTGCGTTTTCGTTTAGATCCGCTCTCCTCGGAACCTCAAGAGTATCTAGAAATCTAATGAAGTCCCGAATCTGGGCACACTCTTGCTCCAGCGACCTCTCGGTTACTTTGTGACAGCTGGACTCGTGGTTTAGGGATTGTATTATAAGAGCGCGCTCCCTTTTCTCCGACTCCAGTGCCTCCTGCTGAGTTACAAATGCTCTTTGATAGTTACTCACGGTCTCTTTCAATTTTGCGACTTCTTCGCTTTGGGTATTAAAGAGCCTCATGCGGACCTCCTTAGACTGATTGGCTTAACCGGCTTCGAAGAGCCGTTGGTGCAATATGGCATTCTCATTTCGAGCGCGTTCTTCTTCCAGCGGAGTTTCTCGTGGGAAGCTAGCTCAACCCCGCACGTCTGGCAGATAGCTTAGCCAGGCTGTTGCTGATGTCAATATTCGTCCATTCAAGCCGTGGGACTTCTCATACCACTCTGGAAAATTGAAACAGTGCACTTCCACCTTGCGTTGCCATGATATCAGAGCGAAGGTTATGATGGGAATGTGAGGATGTGGTGACTGCTTTGGATGATTCGAGTACCTGGATCGTTTGGGACAAGCCATCGAAGAAGCTGTACTTTATACGTTGTTCGAACCCTGAAACAATGTTACCAGACCAGTCCATCGCTGAGCCACCCGACCTCAACGATGCCCAGTGCTACTTTCGCTGACCACCCTTGTGCAATCCTTCAAGTACCTCGGGATTACATTTCCATCCAGTCGGTTCATGAATGAATGGGCGCAAAGAGCAAGAATGCACTGAAGTCATCCACGCGCTCGGACCGCCGTCAAGTACACTTAAGTCACGCTTGTGGCGGGACTTTTCACAGCAAAAGGATAGGACTATACGGATGGATTTCAATCCATGTCCTCAATCTGCACTGCCTTGGTATCGCTCTTTGCTTTCACGATTAGGGATCTTGACTAATACCATAGAGACTGCTTAAGCAGGATGATTGGCTACCCTAAGGTTAATGAGCTTTAGCGCTCGGTAATTCCGCGTGGCTTATATAAGTCATCACCCCCGCCAGGAGGATTCGCGGCACAACTGCTGCTGTGCATAGGGCTTATGCGTGCTGAGCCAATTTGTGGGGTAAAATCCTCCGAGCTCCAGCGATATGACTGGTTTACATCCAATGCTCCATTAATGGCACCTTCGTGCGCCAGAAGTGGATACACGATTGTATCGAGATTTAAAAGGAAACCGCGACGCGTGGATGTCAGTGCACCATACTTGCAAGCATTTCCCGCCATAGCTAGTTTTTTCGATGAACAGTACCCCGAAAATGGATGGAACGACTTTATTAACAGCAACTACGCGACTGGCTATAAAGACCCGACATTGTTCTCGTCCTTAGATTATTTCGTTAGTCATGGCATCTTGGAACCCAATCCTCGACTGACGACCCTCTTTCAGGATCTTTCGGCCGGAAATTCGAATGCAGATCGAATCTCTACCCCGGCGTGCATCGATCATGCCAACCTGTAGGGTTCGCTCGGAGGTCAAGATTCCAGCGTTAGAGCAGGGGAGATGGGATCGGAATACAAAGAGATTAAGGCATTATATAGAGAGAATACTGTGGTCTCAACATTGCTAATGTTTATATAGGATAGTAGAAAATTCAAGGTATCTCGATAAAGCAAATCAACGAAAAATATTAATATTGGCGAAAGACAGATAGACCAACTGGGCTAACACGTCGAAGCGTTACATCCCTATTTCGAAGTAATGAGATCGACACTAAAAGATTTGACAGAGTAAGTCAATCGGCAGTGGGTGGTGAGAACACCCATAACTCCTTTCCCAAAGAGAGAAGACGGTCGGAGCCAGGGAGTCAATTCAGCTAAAGCTAATAAGGGCGAGATCGCCAGCGGCGAGCGAAGGGGAGGTTAGGGAGTTTTGAAATTTAAGCCCTTCAGGCACCTAAGACAGATTCCACTGGTTCTTATAATGCTATTAGTCGTACTTTGCTGGAGTTTTCTTTAACGGAAACTATAACGGTTCTTAAGGGTTTATGCTCCGGTCTAATCAAGACGGGGCGAAGAGCGGATCCCTATCCAATAGAAATCCTCATTTTATCCACCTTACTTAAAAGCTCACGAATGCACAGAATATCGCCTTATTGGCGATGTTCGATAGCGAGTTAATAAGATAACACCTGTCACCGAAGGAGATCAACACGTCAAGGAAACTTCGCAAGAGGGACGATGGCAAGTTCCGACATAGATGCGGCAACATCTCATGTAAGCATAAAGGCAGTTCTGTCAAGGATTGGTGCGGCGTTAATACCCGTCTCCTCCAGCTGACAAATCGAGGTGGGATTCCCATCCTTGTGATTGCTGTGGTAATTCGTTCAGAAGTTCAACCACGGAGTAGGGCCAAGAGAGAGAGAGCTCTCAGCCCCTTTTAACGTCCCTCCCTAGGTAGCGAGAAACCCACCGTGCCGAGAAAAATGATGGGTACTTTGACTTTAAGTAACTCAAACTCTATACACACACCGGTATTTCCTATAGCTTTATACAAGTCGTGTTCCGCGGCCACTCCTGAACATTCCGAACACCTACTAGAAAATTACATTCGCATCGTCGCCCTCGCGCCTGATTTACGGAGAGTCCCCTTTCATGGCGTAATAGAGTCCCTTCACCACAGCTCTACCATCGACCTCTTATCACTCCTGATACTTGTAAAAAGGTGTTACCTGAGCTTTAAGGCTTTACTATTATACTTAAAATCGTTATCAGCCCCGCCAATTCATGCAAGGTCGCCAGGCGGGCTGGTACTTCTAATCAAAGCGACCAACGACTTTTGGTTAGTGCAAAACGACCCCGCACGTCTATCATAATTACGACGGAATTTCACTTATGTAATCATTTGCTAAGCCTGTGGCTGTTCAGGGCTGTAGCTGGCGCGGGGCTAAACTGCGGCTTAATGGGGCTAAGAGTTCGGAACGGGAGAACTCTGTTCCATCGGCGAGTCAATTTCCGTCTGCCAATTTGCCGACGATAACATCAACAACAACAGAATGTCGCCTCCTGTCGAGTGTAGCTTGTCCAACACTAAATTGCAATCTTATCCATTGCACTGAAATCCATCATGAGTGCACAGCAATCATTGCAAACCACGCCTCCCGAAAGCTTCACGAGTCCACCAACGCCTCCTGCGACTGAGGAGAGAACCTCGACATCTGTCTCACAGATTCTTGCAGCGGTTAGACGACACAGAGACGGATATAGTCTGCCTGCTGACGAATACAGGCTTCTATTTTCGTTAGATGTGTATCATTACAGAGATCTTCAGCGCCAGCTCCGAAAAGTCAATCTCTGGGATCACTACGTACACAAACTTCGGTATGTGGAGGGCGCTCATTTACCGCTACTTGGCTAATGCGATGGCAGACACGATTACTTCCCATCAGCCAGGTTATATGTCCTCTGAATGTCGGGTTCATTGCACGAAAGCCTCGAATCTTATATCACGCAAGAGGTCCTACGCCAATTAGGCACAATTGCTCAAAGCGGCAGTCCTTCAGCGATATTTGCAGGAAACATAGAAAACAGTGCATCTGCAGAAATTAACTTTGAGGATACGGGATACAGTTCACATCAGCCAGACGCCTCGTTCCAACATTTTGAAGCACAATGTCCAGGCGTCATCCTTGAATTGTCCTACTCGCAAAAGAAGAAGGATCTGTCACGTTTAGCAAATGAGTATATTCTTGGGTCAGATGCCGATATCCGCGTTCAATCTGGCGTCCACATATTGGAGTTAATGATGTGGGAGAGAGAATTATTCGTTCTGCAGACAATTACAGACCAGATATGCTCGCCAATAAACCTTTGAAAAAGCGATATCTTGTCTAACGCTACTAGCTCTTCCGCGACGATGTAGGAAACCTTGTTCCTGATCCTCAAGCAAGCCTGCAACTGCGACTCGAGGACTTTGGTACTGAAGCTTTTGGTGCGAAATTCACTGATCTGACCCAAAGCATACACATCTCGGCGGAAACGTTATTTAACTTTCTCGAGCGCGCCGAAGATAAAGCGAGGAGACTGAAACAAGGTGAAGGGCTGGTCAGGAGCACCAAACCTTGGGTAAGAAAACGGCGCAGAGACAGTACACCGCCAGAGCATCTTGATCCAGACCGGGAAGGCATATTCGCAGAGCAAGAGCAGAGGGCAGTGAAGAAGGCTATAATGGATGACGTTTCTTACAAGGCCAGCTCTTCAGAGGCAGAGTTGGACTAATGCATGCTCTTTATCTTCACGAATACCTTTGAGGAGATACTGTAATGGTAGGTAGACATCATGAATTTGGAAGCACCGGGTGGATCGGTTGCTGGAAACATTCATTTTATTCATCACATTTCATTCACATCAAGCGGTTGCTACATGACACATTGATTGCGCAAGCCATCTATAGATTGTGAGAAACGACTCGACTCCACTCGACTCTTGCGTATGAATGTCGTAACCTCCCATCCGACTAAATCATACTGGAATGGTCCAGTAATATATAGCCCTACGTCGACAGCTCCATCAAACGAAGCTGGGCGCTATCTGATCGTTGAACAGACACATATCCGCAGTCATCCTGCGATATGGTACCGAACTACCGACTTTCCAGCTGGTACTTCGGGTGAGCGGATTTGAAGGTCTTCATAAGAATAAGTCTTGTTAAACACCGTCCTCCTCTTCACTCTGCTTCTCTGTCGTGCGATATAGCTTCTCTTGCCCGCGAATCAAATCACGACGTCGAACGTAGTCTCGGAGCTCTCCCAACCCTCCTTGATGTTTAGGCCAAATCATTAAAGGATTCCCTAAACAATCTCCACCCTCGACTAACATTTGTATCGGTACCTCGTAGTATGAATCGATCTTTAAATATGAATACTTTGGCAATATCGGAATGAATCGCACAGCATCTCGATGATGCCATTCAGGGTAGTTTCGAAGTCGAAGTTGGATTGTAAAGCCCTTCTTTGGTGTCGGCGAGATGGGACGTAGTCGCCGTCATCCTTCAATGTTGAGGTAATCTGAAGGAGTTAGCAGATGACTATTAAACTTTTAAGCACTCACTGTCATGACTTTTATATAATCCAACTTTCCCGGCACACTATCTAGGACGAGGACCATGTGGCCGCGCACTTTGTCTGGGAGAAGAGGGGTAGGTATGCCCAAACCCAAACTTTCTGAATTGCTCTTGAATTTGTAAACCCTGCCCTGAACATCTTTTAGCGGTACCATTTTGTTTATAACAGCCGTTTGATGAGTTCGTAGGTCTGATGATAGCAGAAAGGAAAAGAACGAGGTTGATGACGGGATGCAGCGGAGCACGATTATTGTACCGTTTGCGATGACAGAGCCGAGCCTTTAAGCATGCACGTGATCGGGCTCCAAGCAAAAGACGTTGACTGAATCTCACAATCAACGAAGCATCAACAGCCTCACGACCACCGAAGACATGCCAGCCAACTGTGCTGCGTTCTGAATAACTGTGTTCTGTCATCACTAATCCTCGCTGGAGGATCGCTGGTGTAAACAACTTCGTACTTCGAGACAAGATGTGCACGGCTTTCCAAAACCACTGCCCTTCCTGTTGCACGAACCACGGCGGAGTGTATTCCCGTCCCTGTCCCGTCCTGCACCAGTTACGGCCTGGTCAACTGGGCTTCGTTCACATAAATCACACCATCGATGAACGGAACCCGAAGATAGCACTAGAGACCTGCAACCGTTGCAGGGAGCAGAAGCACTCATGGTTGAAGGACAAGTGGGCCAACCCCTCTCGGCTGTTCTGGATCAAGGCCTCAGAGCATACCCCTTGCGAGATATGCCAGAATTACCAAGTAGAAGCAGAACAGCCACTCAGGATCATCCCACTATTTTAGCTCAGTATCAATGAAGTCAGGCAGCGGAAGCAGTAGTCCTAACGAAGATGTTTCAAGGTATCAACCATTCACACACCTCTGCCTACGGAAATTAAACGAGTTCGGCGACGCACTCACAATGCCGGCTCCATCGAGCACCGTACTTATCACGTCTGACCAAAACTACCAAGCGATGCTCACGACAGAGCCACTCGACACCGCCAAACATCGTCGACGTCCCTGCCGACTTATCCACTCCCTTCGACTACCTGACGAACAGCGACACCGACGCGGGACAACGCTGACCTGTGCAGCGCCCGTCGGTGGGCATGGTACTGCAAGGACCCCGCGTGCCCCAAGTACTGGAGCGCCTGGTTCTGCAAGTCCAACTTCTGGCTGCATCTGTACGAGACGACTGCGCACCGCGCGGATGTACGGACACACACACGGGTGGGACGTCGCGAGCTGGCGAGGGAGTGGAGAGTCGAGACGGATTGGGAGATGAAAGAACCGAAGGAGCCCAAGCCTGCTCCGGGACAGAATGGTATTGCGTTGAGAAATGAGTAGGCTGCGGGGGTATAGAGTATTCAGACGAGATATGCTATCGTCTTGTTCACGAGATCGTCACGTTTGGTGACAGCGGAATCAACTCGTAGCAGGCAGCGCCAGGTCATACTCGATATTCACGATGTTTTCACTTGGTTCGTGCGGCTCCAGAAGACAGATCAGGAGAAATATACCACTCTTTATGCCTCGCAACCACAGATTGTAGTTGCCACCAAATGCAACACGACAACATCAGATTTTCCAAGACGATCGCCACCTTAACCATCCACATAACGCAAACCCTACGGTCCTACTTCCCTTGCTCCCGTTCGATATCTGCCTCAGCATTCCGATAGATTTCCATGGTCGCAATAGCATCTTCTACGCTCGACGCTCCACCCTGCTTAATTGGACGACCCAGCACCTCCAGCGCCAGATTCTTGAGACTTGGGCCCTGGTGGGCGCCGCGATTGGCGTATTGGCGATACCTGCTGCACTTTTGTGTGTCGCGGACTGTCATATCGAAGGTGGCCGGAGTGAGCCGCTGAGCAACACCCTGAAGCCGCAGGATGTGGGAAGGCAAATCCATTGAGATGACCTTCAGATCTTTTTGAATATCGTGGCCGATCACAATGCGGTCGCGGAGAAGCTCGACCAGATGAGCCTGAACTTCAGAAAAAAGTTGAGCGCCGTTCTGCGGATCGATGTCGTTCCAGTCGATTCCGGAAAACTCTTTGTCGGTGTTTATGATGTTGATGGCTTTGGGGTAGCACACGAAAGTGTCGAAGATGGTTTCACCCTTGTAATTGACAACAGAGACGCGGCCGAGGACCTGGCCGATGTTGGACCGCATCATTTCGCAATCAATAGCAATTTTCTTGGTTAGGATGTCGTAGTGTGGCCCTACCGGCTCCGTGAATCCATTTGATATTGTACACATCTTAGCCTTTGGTAAATCTTAATATTGATCTGATGGATGTTGTGAGATTTGGGAAGAATGCTCTGGAGTTGAAAAGGAAAGCAGCAAGGACGATCTCCAGCAACTCGATTTTGATTAAATCCGGGGTGTGCCGCCTCGGACGAACCATAACCCTCCCAAACAATAATTGCTGGGACGTAGGCTAAATACTGTATGATCTTATGCCTGCTGAGTCGATTGGAGGCCGATGTCTTTAACGTAATTCAGTATGACCCGTGTTGTGATGACCTATCGATGACCCTACAACCTCTGCCTGACCCACTAGTTGACTAACTTAGTAGCTTACTATGGCTAAACTGGGTACTATCTGACTTTTTAAGCTACAATCGGCTTGATAAAGAAGAAATTGAAAAGAATGCCTGCTTTCTCGTAAAGTCGCTGCTGAAAGAGCTTACAATCAGGGCAAGGCTCCCTCGAGACATAGATATCCTTCTTCATTGACGCGACATCGGGCTTGCAGGTCTGCAGCTTATCAATTTCATAACAGCTTCCCCATACCTCCCCATCGTCATTGCTATCTTCAAAGCTCCGATCCACGGTTGTGTGCATCCACAGAAAGTACGCCATCAGCTGTTTTTCAGCATGGCAAGCATGGTACTTTTCCGGAACTCGTCTGCCATATTGGTCGAACCGTTGTAATTCATGTCTTATAACTTTGCTATATTTCATGACTCTTGAGGTCCAGAGATTCCGGTTCAAACATCCATCACTATTCCCGACTTCCCCCGCCGTATAACCACTTACAGCAGCGGCTTGTATATGGTCGAACGGCCTACCAAGGTCTAAGAACGCGAATGCTTTGCTCTCCTTTGCCATATGCGTCTCGAAAATAACTTTGCTGAAAGAAACTTGTGGCCTATGTGCTTCATTCTGTATAATGCGGAATGTATCGTCTACCTCGCATTTTGTCAAGACACTTTTTTCGATATCTCTTTCTGGCTTCAATGCCCAATAGAGATCAATGACTCGGGACTTTGGCTCTAATAGCAAGGCAAGATGGTAACACCTTCCCTCCTAGAGACCTATAATTCAGATCGCCCAGTGATTCATTCATCGAGCTTGTAAAAGACGTCGTTCAAACCTACATGAAGGAACCAAGAAGCATCATGCTCGCCGTGGTTTCGGCGAAGAATGACTATGCGAACCAGATCGTGTTGAAGCTTGCCCGCATTGCGGACACAAAAGGCAATCGGACGCTGGGCGTCATCACAAAGCCTGATACGTTGATTCCGGATTCTGAGAGTGAGGCCATGTATGTCTCCCTTGCGAGAAACCAGGACGTAGAGTTCCGTCTTGGATGGCATGTATTGAAGAACATGGACTCTGAAACAGGAGAGTGGTCGTTGGCGGATCGCAACGTCAAGGAAGAGGCGTTTTTCTTGCAAGGGATATGGGAAGACCTCTCTCGGTCGCTCTTGGGCGTCGTTAAGTTACGAGACCGGCTCAGCAAGGTCCTCCTCGGACAAATCGCCTCCGAACTACCCAGCTTGATTGACGAAATTAACATCAAATCCAATGCTTGCCGCAGCCGATTGGATAAGCTTGGGGAGCCTCGAGCTACCTTGGACGAACAGCGGCGCTATCTTCTCCATATTAGTCAATCATTCCAGTTTCTGGTCAAAGCCTCTGTCGATGGTACATATAACGATCCGTTCTTTGATGACGCAGAGTCTGAAACCGGCTACCAAAAGCGCATACGCGCCGTGATGCAGAACCTCAACCTAGAATTCGCAGAACACATCGCTATACGAGGTCACCGTCGCGAGATCACCAGTTCGAAGGACACAAGGCTCATCTCTAGAGGCGTCATTCCTATTACTAGAGACGAATTCCTTGACCATATACAGCGCCTGATGCAGAGGACCAGGGGTCGAGAGTTGCCAGGGACCTTTAATCCGATGATAGTGGCAGATTTATTCCTGGACCAATCAAAAGCAAAAGCGATAACCCGGAGCCATATTGACGAAGTCTGGCAGGCCGCCAAAGAATTCCTCAATCTTGCAGCCACTTACATCGCCGACGCCGCAACCTCTAGAGCACTCTTCCAAAAGATCTTCGAGCCTGCTTTGAATCAGCTATTGGGAAGCTTGAATGCAAAGACCGCTGAGCTGCTAACACCGCATCAGAAAAGTCATCCAATCACTTACAACCATTACTTCACCGAAACTCTCCAGAATGTCCGTGATGAACGAAACAAAAATGAGTACTCTAGGATTGTAAAGAGTTTCTTTGGAGTCTCTAGCCTTGAATCAAGCACCTATATAAACCAGCATAAAGACCTCGGTCAGCTCGTGACAGCTCTCATGCAACGCACAGAACCGGACATGAACCGCTTCGCATGTTCTGAAGCTTTAGATTGTATGGAGGCGTATTACAAGGTCACATATCTTCCTTATATTCTACCCCGCCCCTACTTTTATCAATCCCTCGCTGACCCTGTTGTGTACTCGTATAGCTTGCCTTGAAACGTTTTGTTGACGATATCGCTGTCGAAGTCATCGAAGCCAAGCTTATATCTCCGCTCGGCGATGTATTCTCTCCTGTAGCTGTCTCCGCCATGCCTGCTGACCTTGTAACTCGCATCGCTGGTGAATCAGAGGAGAACCGTGCCCAGCGCGAACAGTTGACTAAGCAGCTGGACGTCCTCATGAAAGGTTCTGATACCTGCAAGCGCTTCATCGGCGTTAGACTCCTTGGTAAGAAGGCACCCAGTGTGTCCCTTCATCGGCTGTTGCTCATGTATTAGATAGATACGGATGATGGCACGATTCAACTGGACCCCAAGTCCAACTCTGCTGGATCGTATTCGTGTAATAAAGGGTAGTGGTGCAGCGCGCATTTGTCAAGCGCAACCCACAAGTCCATCGAGGTGAGGATCATCAGAGAGATGTCTTCCGGCATATCTGCATAAGCGGAGGAGGCTGCCGTCGTGTAGACGTCAATGACCTCCGCGAGGGCCGTGCAGTGTCTCGGCGTTTCATGTTTGCGAGCAGCCAGTCATGTAGACAGTCACGCACCCAGAGTTCCAGATCTGCAAGGTGCAGATGGGCTTGGCTACCGTCCATAGCTGTTAAGAGAGTCAGATCCGGCAAGCTTGAGCTGCACTGCGAGACACGGCGACCACAGTCCGACGTGAAATGGTGGGCGGTCGAGCCTGATGCTGACCGCGCCGGCACTTTCGCCAGATACGGCCGCAACTTTGAGATTGTTAGTTCAGTATCCTGCAGGAAAGACAGCTGCGACGGGTGCCAGCTCCGTTGCGCGCCTAGGGGATCCGGATTCTTCTCCACCGAATACCATCTGCCACTCAATTCTTGCTGGACAGCCCCCAGTGTCGTCTCCACATATTCCAACCAGGGGTTTCCGTCCACTGCCCCTAGTTTCAGCGCACGGCGGCTGATCTTTGCTGTCATCACAAACAGTACATCACTTGGCAGGGAAGCTCCGAAGGCGCCTTTCAAAAGGTGTGTCATGAAGACGAGCATGAAAGACTTGTACCGCACGTGCGCGTCCTCGTCATCGCTGCGCAGGAGACTCGTCTGCAATGCAACGCGGAGAAATAGCCACAGAGGGGAGCGTCGCCACGGTTTGAGCGCATCCTTCCACAGGACGTCGTCGCGTGTGTGCTTGTAGATACGACGAACATCAAGCGGCTGGCCAACGGCTCGTAGAATCCCGGTGAGCATCTCGGTGACAAATTTCGGGTGCACTGTGTGTCTGGTCTCAATGACTTTTGAGTGTGCCTTTGTTACAATCGGCCATGCTTCCTCGGGCGTCTCAGCATCGAGTTCGGCGAGTAAATCCGCCAGTGGCTCGAGAAAACTGGCATCCGCGATTCGGTCTTGACTGATTGCCACAGCCGGACCAGGGAAGCACCGTCGCAGCCGGCCCCTGGTCCCAATGACGGCCTCAGTGGTGGGCGAGATTTCGAACGACTCGAACGAATATTGGTCTGAAGATCTCCGGACGACGAGGCCCGCGTTCTGGGCGCGGATGTGCAACGCGAGAACATCTAAATGAACACGAATGATGTTAAGCACTTGTTTCGTCCTCAGACTCCGGTACATTTGTACCTCCATCCGCCATCTTCCTCAGCATTGTTTCCGCTTTTTCGGCCACCAATCCTCCAAAGTGATCCCGTAATTCGAGCATGCTACCGACCATCTCGATGCATGGGGTCCATTCCGAACGCTCCTGCTCCGGACTATGAGCTCGGAGCAATCTCAGTGCCGCCAGTACCTCTTCTATCAGAGCACCACTCTTGAGAACGTCGCTGTCATCTTTCTGCGGCAATTTGGGGGGGATGTACTTCAGCTCTTCATACATTGGATTGTCTTTTATAATGAAGCCTTAGTATGGGAAATGAATGATCGATGTGAGCCTTTTTTGAAAAGGTATAATGGAGACAATGATGTCTCCATGTATTAAGGTGACAGTGATTCACGTCTTTCGTGTGGGACAAGAAGCGGGGAAACACATCCTTTGATAAGCCGGGTAAGGCCGCCGGATGGAGAACCCGGTTCCGAGGTTGGGCGTGAAAATCCAATACTAGGATCATTCCTGCAGACCCATGCGTCAATGATCGAATGATTTGTAGGCAAATAGTGAATGGAGTATCGGCATATCTCTCTCCCGTGTACGTTTTTCGTTTTGCGATGGCGGCACTGCTGATCTGGCAATCATTATCTCCACTCAATCTAGTGCCTGCATTTTCTCTCCAATGGTTCACTGACAGCTCAGAATAGATAAACATGAGGCTGCAGATTGACTTATTGGGAGCCGGTAAAAACTGCAAGCATAATTATGGGCGGTTCGATATCCCTGGATCCAAAGATCCAGCCTTTCTCCGCCTCGACACCATCTTTTGGATCTATAGAATCCTGATTTCAAAATGTCAAGATCGCTTTCTTGGCGGGGGCCCCAGAGATAGTCTGAGGACAGGTCTGAGAGGTAACTTTCCAACATAGATATACTCGAGACATTTTGCAGCATGGCCGTTGTAGCCTTACTTGCAGTCATAACACTAGGCTTTTGCCTCCTATGGTGGTTCTCCTATACCTCCACCCGAGATAACTTTCCATGCTACTCCAAGTATGACGACCCCGCTAAGTGTCAAAGGATCCTTGCCTGCACTAGCTACGATGACTCCGGAGCTCAAAATCGCCTCGGCCTATTGCAGTCAAGGGCTTGCCCTAACCAGCGACTTGTCCGTGCCTTCGAAATTAACAACGCTTTCACCACAACCGATGAACAACACCGCGCGACTTTCAGAACCGATGCAAAGGAGAGGATCACGAAGCTAGGTGATGCCGACTAGAAACTTATCGCGGATCTAGCTCAGCAGCTTATACGCAAAGGCATACTACAACCTAGTAGCTACGTAGCTAGGTGTTTCCTAGATTCTTTAGTACAATCCGTTTCACTTAAGATCTCCCTTTACGTCCTATTCGGTCTCAGTCCGCTCGAGCTTAAAGACGAGAATATATCGGAGATTACGTCTAGCATCGACCTTCTCTAGAGAGAGTTAAAGCACTCTTATATCCTAGCGAAAGCGGATAAGGGCCGTTTGATCAGCGCCTTAGCCCGCATCTTCCCCTAAATAGGTCTATATCCATAAGACAATCCCCTTAATCTAATACTGCCCGCTTACGAGACACTTTGGCGAGTAGTGCTTTTTTACTTCATCGAGGTGACATTCCGTAAGGGTCGCTAAGCAGAATCACTTTCTTCTAGGATAGCTCTTAGTCGATTCGTTATAGACCCTACGAAGGCACGCTTTAAGGAGCTGGCATCCCTAAACGATAGGGTCTCCGTAGCGTATATTACTAACGAAGCACTACGCCTATATCCTCCGACTAGACGAATCCATCGGGCATTCCTAATATCCGGTTCGCCGGAGATAGAGATCGTTGCTATAGATATCGAACAGTGCTATCGGAGTTTCACCATATGGGGTAGTAACTCTTATATCTTTAGGCCGTTAAGGTAGAGGACTATTAGCGAAGAGGCCTATAATGCCTTTATGCCTTTCGGTGGTAGACTATTCCTATGTCCAGCGAAGCTGGATTTCGGCCTAAGAATGATAGGTGTTCTAGTGGCGGCGCTCGCGGCCTAGATATCTCCTATTAAATGGAAGTTCGATTTCTGTGTTAGAGGGCCGGATGGAGGAGAAGGATTAGAGGGAGATGAGCCTTTCCTTTCGGATCGAGGAGCGTATAAATGGATAGAGATCGCTAGGAAGAGCCCTTAATTCGTCATTTTTTTCGGGGACATAGTCGTTAACTTCGAGAACGCGAAGGACTTCAGCCGTACCTAAGGAATAGGGGAATCCCGGGCAAAGCTAAACTATTTGCCAAGCGTTCCACGTAAGGGGTTTCCCGGCAGACTACCTTCTATATATAGGGTCCCTACCCGTATATTTTAACGTTATAAAAGCTTTATAAGACTGGGCACACTTTAGAGCGATTAGCTCTTAATGTTTTTAAGAGTATAAAGAAGTTTATAATTAGACGCCTTAGCATCGTATAGAGTTCGCGAAAATCTAATTAGGCACGCCTACATCATAGATCAGAGCTCGCCCGGGGCCAGTCTTACTTAACAGATATCATCTTAGACGCCTAGATAATCTAGTAATAGAAGACTTAGAAATCGCTATACCTAGGGTCGTAGAAGCTACTATACTCTACTTTCATATAACTATACGTGTCCGATCCTTACCTAAAAACACTTATATACACTCAGCAGATGCTTTACACTCTATATAATTACAGCCTTCCGAATTTTAGATCGTGCACGCACACTTTAGGCAATCTCTCGTATTATTCTCTTTCTTCTATCGTGTAAACGCTTCGTCGCTATATCTAGCACTCTTATACTAGTTACACGTAAGGCCTTTATAGCTTCCAGCACCGCATTTAGTATAGATTAAGGCGAGGCACGTAGAGTAGGTAAAGATCTTACTATTATCTAACACCTCGTAAACCTAA
>JAABUP010000686.1_pt1 | contig 72645 bp, 13 predicted proteins | sample 5559201 | NCBI WGS metagenome assembly JAABUP01 (sample SAMN10711887, study PRJNA513373) | rock metagenome | isolation source: Antarctica rocks | place: Antarctica | reverse complement strand
GACCTCTTAAATATATAAGATATATAAGATATACTAGATATATAAGATATACTAGGTATACTAGATATACTAGCTATACTAGATATACTAGCTATACTAGATATACTAGCTATACTAGATATACTAGCTATACTAGATATACTAGATAAACTATATTTCCTTTATATACTTACTACCTAATTATTACTCTTATCTATTTAACTAATAGATAATTTAAGATTAATAAGTATTATATACTTATTCCTATCTATCCTAATCTAAAAGAGGGTATAATTATCCTCTATTACTAGCTAGTATTCTTAATAGTTATTACTACTAAAGGAATACTAATATATTTAAGTCTTATCTAGATTAATCTACTTATAGAACTTATCTTATAATAGTTAATATATTAACTTATAACTCCGCCCCTCTAATAAGATTATCTTATAAGATCCTTTATTACCTTCTTTATAATTAGCCTTAATACTATTATCTAATACTAACTAAGTTAAGTATAAGTTACTAGTATTCTACTTAAATAGATATACTTACTAATACTCTACTATAATTCTACTCTACTCTAAGAAGATCTATAGTCTAAGAGACTAGTATATCTATAAAAAGATTATTAGAACTAGTTCTATTACTTATACTATCTTTAATTACTTCTATCTTTATAAATATTATACTATAAGTCTAAGTTAAATATATAAGTAATAACGGGCCTTTATATACTATTTATTAGTTAAATAGTAGTAGATCTTTAAGTAAAGGTTAGGTTTAATAACTAGAATTAGATAATATAACTTCTCCCTTATAAGAATTATTATCCTTATTAAGTATATTATATAGGTTTTACCCGCCGCTATAACTAGCTAGGAGTAAGTCCTAGCTAGTATCCTTATATATATTATATAGTAGATAGATTATATTATCTCTATTATTATTTATAAGGGTTATACTTTTACTAACCCTATCTTATAAATACTTTATAACCTTCTCCTATCTATCTTTACCTTAGTTAAACTATATTAGTATATAAAGATTAAAGTTCTTTATAAGAAATATTAGTATTTAATAAATCAGCGTTAATTATAAAATACCTTTAATAATAGGGCTCTAATATAGGTAATCTATCTTCTTATTTAAAGATATATATTCCTTAATTATATAGTAGATTATCCTAAGGTAGAATAGCTAGAAAAGGTGCCTTATAATTACTAGGAAGCCTAAACTAATAGATATCCTTTTATAGAATACTTTAATAATTATACTAATAATAATATTAGCCTAGAACCTTATAACTATCTAGTAAACTAGATTAGCTTTAGTTCTATTTATCTATCTTCCTTAATATTAAACCTTTAGATTATCTATATTATAATATATAAAGATATATTTATTTAAAAGTTTTATAATAAGTTTATAAGACTACTTAGTACTTAAGAAATAGTAATATAACTTAACTAGAGTTTTAATCCTAGGTATAATATAAGATTAAAATAAACCTATACTATTATAAAGCTACTATTATATTAATATCTTATTAATATATTAATAATTAGAGATATATTTCTCCCTACTAACCTTTTATACCTTATATACCTTTAGGATATTATTAATATCTAGTTTATAATTATATTACTATCCTACCTTTTTAGTATAATACTTTTATACTTTAATTATTATATTACTAAAATTAGCTAGATTATATTTAGGCTAAGGTATATACTATTTACTACTACTACTAGTAAATACTAGTACTTATAAGTATAGTATAGCCTTAGATAAGATAGCTTTATAACCTACTATAAAGATATTCTATATTCCTTTACAGCGCCTTAACTCTATAAGAAATTATACCCTTACTCTTCTTTACTCTTAAGTACCCCTACTATTAGCTCTTTATAATTATAAGGTAATCGCGGTCTTTAAGCTCTTAAGAGGTTCTTATTTAAGGATAGGGACGTAGTATTATAAGGGGATCTAGTATAAGATATATACTTTAAAGTAGATAATATTATATTAGGTCTTAGTTACCGGACTAGTTATAAAGCTAATATACTACCCTTTATATTAATAATAATATAAGCCGCTTCTATTAATATAGTAGATGAATATAGGAACTTATAATATAATATACCCTCTTTACTAGCTATATCCTAATAGGTTCCTTATCTAACTCTTCTTTATTAATAATATAGTTATCTTATCTCCCTTATTTTAAGTTTAAATCTATTATATTTAGTAATAGCCTTTACTTTATAACTATTTAATTCTCTTAAATATAGGATTTACTATTATTAACCTTACTATTACGGTTAATACTATTAAGTATATTAAATAGACTATAAGCTCCGCCGGCCTACTTAAATAATTAGCTCCTACTATAAATAGGTATAATATTATAGGTATAAATATTATATATAAGACTAGGAGTAGCTTAAACCTCTCCTACTTCTACCTATCCTTATTATAATAAGCCTCTAAAATATTATACTTTAATTAGGGCGAATAGTCTTTAATTTAATAGGATAAGTATTTCTTATAGAAATAGGGGTATTAGAGAATAATAATATAGTAGGTAAATAAGTTTATAAAAGAATATTTAAGAAATAAGGAGGTAGCTTATAATTAAAAGAAAAATAAGGGGTAGAGATCTAACTATATATTATATACTTTTTACGTATTATTATTATTACTTTTAGGTTAGAATATATTAGATTTAGTAAAAACCCTACTTAGTATATAAATATACTAGTCTATTATATCTAGTATATCTAATAAGATCTAGCGCGTAATTCTCGCGTTTTAATTATTTAAACCCCCTAGAAATTATTAGATATTTATTCGGAACTTATAATAAATATAACTACTTTAAATTACCTACTCTCTTATTACTATCTCTTATTATTCTAAAGCTTTACTCTTTTCTAGTATACTATCCCTCTAAATTAAAATGCTTAGCTTTAATTATTATATGTAATAGATAGTATAAAATAATACTTTTTACTTTATCTTAAATTATATCCCCTATCTTATATTCTCCCCTTTATAATAAGATAAATACCTAAATTAGAGGTAGATATTATACTATTAATAGTATCTTAGCTAGTCCCTCTTTCTCCTTAGTTATTATATATATAATAACCCTATAACTATCTATTTTAAGATATAAGTCTATTAGCTTATAAATCGCTATAAACTATATATAGCTTAATACTATAAGATTAATACTAATATAGTAGTTAATAATATAATAGAGGTAGTACTATACTAAGCGATTTCCTAGGGGGTAGAAGGTACTAGTATACTTACTAATATTTATACTACTTATAATAAATAATTCTAGTCTACCTTAGTATAGATTAAACTACTTAAGAAGGAACTAGTCGCTTTATAAGTAGATAAGTATTATTAGTAAGAGAGAACTTATAAAGTATATTAAAATCTTAATTATATCTATTCTAAAGCTATAACTTAAGATTCTACTCCTAGTATAAATAGCCCTCCCTTTATCTATAATAATATTATTAATAATACCTAATTAATTTATTAAAATACCTAGGATAGTTATTAGAGCTATATAATAGGAGGAGTAATAATAAGTTCCTCTATCTAATTATACTAATATCTCTTAAAACCTAAGTTATTAGATAGTTAACTCTATATAAACTCTAACCTAGTTATCTATTACTATTATCCTCTTACTATTCTAGCTATAATCTTATAAACCTAATAGATATAGAGCTATTATAGCCTTAGTCTTATTAGCCTTTTATTATTTATAGGATATCTTCCTCTACTTCCTTAAGCTTATAATTATAAGTATCTTTACTCTTTTAGACTTTTATATATACGCTAGGGGTATAGAGGTTATATATAAGGCGGTATTTATTATTATATTATATCTCTTAGGCTAATTCTAGCTATTATTATTTTCTATATATCTCTTATAATTAGCGAGATATAAAGTAGTAGATATAGGGGTTTATATTATTAATAGTAGCTTAATACTATATTATATAATAGAGCTTTTATTTTAATTTAGCTTATATCTACTAGAGTCTAAATATTTATTAATTACTATTAATTACCTTTAAGTAAAGCTTACTATTTAATAAGTTATTAATTATAAAAAGTAATCGGCTAAGCCCTAGTAAATATATTTTAGATAATATATATCTCTAGGATTAAGTATTTATATATTCTATTCCCCTAATTTATTTAAGCTTATAAAATATAGAATCCTAGTTAATATTAAATCTAATATCTTCCTATAAGATTTATATAAATAAATTAAAGTATAGGTTATTTATAGTAATCTCGTTAGTAGCCTTATTAGATATAACTAGGTCTTAAGGCTTATATATATCCTAATTTTCCCCCTATTCTTCTTATAATAGCTAATATTTATATTATTAAAGGTAATACTATATAGCTAAAGCGTTAGTATTATTCCTCTTATAACTATTAATATAGTATTAACCTCGCTCTTATAATACCTTCTTTACTTTTTATTATTATTATATTTCTAGGCCTAGTATATTTAATACTCCTCTTTCTAAGCCGGATTAATATTATTAAAAACCTTATAGAACTACTATATAACTCTTATAAAGGCGGGTTATAACTCCTTCTTTATAGTAATATTATTAATTTTATCCCCTAGATTCTTATATATATTAATCTCCGCCTCTAGTATTATATATATTACCTTATATATCTTATTATTAATAGTAAGACCGGCGTAAATCTAATTATTCACCTAATAGTTAACCTTTAACTCCTTCTAGATCTATTCCTATAAGATTGCTAGAGTAACTATAATATAAACTAGAGAGTATTATAAGCTAACCTCCTACTCTATAATATATCTATTTATATATATAATTCCTATTATAAAGTCCTTAAATAGACTTTATATAGTTAATTACTATTATAATAATCTATTTTAATTATAACACGTAGGTATTTAATCCTAGAGGGAAAGTAAGGGTAGGGTAGCGCTAGAAAAATTATATTTTACATGTGATTATAATACTAGTATATCTCGTATATCTTATATATCTTATATATCTTATATATCTTATATAAGATCTTATAAATATTATATATCTTATATATCTTATAACTCTTATTTATCTTATATATTATATATATCTCGTATATTATATATATCTTATATCTTATATATATTTTATATATCTTATACGGCGTATATATCTTATATATCTTATATATTAGTCTTAGTATATTTATAGAAAGGTATATATAGTAGAATTTAAATAATATATCTTAAAATAGTAACGTAGTTAATAATTATAGGGGTAGATAGCTTAGTAGTATATTTTACTATTCTAAACTTCTTAATCTAGACTAACTTTTATAGGTAGGGGGTTTAAGCCGGCGACATCTAATATTTATATTATAAGGGCCTAATAGACGCGTAGCTTTAATAGAATAAAGCTAAATAGGGAGGTTATACTTACTACTTACTAGACTAACCTTATAACTAAACGTTAGAGAGAGACCCGCTTTATTCCTCTTACTAGCCGCCTCTTTTTAGTAGTAGAAATTTATTACCTACTTAATAAACTTAGGTACTAAGAACTAACTATTAACGGCGAGGTACTATAATAAGAAACCTCTACTATTTATAAGACTAAAGACGCTTATTACTTAAGATATACCTTCTAATCCTCCTAGTTAAACCTTAAGACTATATATACTATAGTTAGTATAGACTAATATTAGTTTAGACTTATAATTTAAATATACCTTAATACTTTAAGCCTAGAAGATTTTATATTAGCCCCTAATAGAGAAGGTTATTATTCTTAGTTTTATAAACTCTTACTTATTACTATATAATAGTAATAATATAGCGTATAATTATTATAAATAGCTTAGAGGTAGTATTAATACTAAAGATAAAGGGTATAGCTTTAATTTAATCTAATTATAACTCCCTTACTATTATAGTAGTTTAGATTTTAATTATTACACCTTAAGTTAGGGATATCTATATAAATTTTAGAGTATTTCCCTATCCTTTAACTAGCCTATTAATCTTCTTACTATAATAGAATATATATAATTTCAAATCTTAAAGATCTTCTAGACCCCTTATCTAATAGATTCATTACTTTATACCCCTATTTAACTGCTTTTAGTTTAGCTTACCTTTATAAAGAATATTAAATTCCTAATATTCTTTATATTCTACCTACGTATATATTAACGTATTATAATATTTTCTTTATAAATTATATTATTCGCTCTATTTTATACTACTTAGTTATATTAAGATTAGGAAAATTAGTATAGTAGTTTAAAAGATATATTAGAATAAGTAGATTTACCTACTAAATTCTATATACTAACGGCTAGAATAATTGGATTAATAATAAAAATCCTATTATTATTTATAGGTTCTTTATTCTACTACGTTACCTACTAACGTATCTAATATCAGCCTGAATAGGGGGTAATATCCGTCTTATTACTAGGTAGGTAATACTATTAGAACGGTTTAAATTAGTATATTAGTATATTAGCTAATACTATCGCATTTACAGGCTAAAAACCCTACTATTTATATTACCTACTAACGTATCTAATATCAGCTTAAATAGGGGGAAATATCCGTCTTATTACTAGGTATAGAATACTATTAGAATAGGTATATATATATAATATAGCTAATACTATTATATATATAAGCTACCTACTAACGTATCTAATATACTCTCTACTATTTACCTTACCTACTAACGTATCTAATATCAGTCTAAATAGGGGTAATATCCGTCTTATTACTAGGTATATAACGCTATTAGAATAACCTATATTAGTCTATTAGTATATATATATAATTTAGCTAATACTATTATATTTACAGGCTACCTACCTACTAATATATCTAATATACTTCTTACTATTCACCTTACCTACTAATATATCTAATATACTCCCTACTATTTACCTTACCTACTAACGTGTCTAATATCAGCCTAAATAGGGGGAAATATCCGTCTTATTACTAGGTATAGAATACTATTAGAATAGGTGTATATAATATAACTAATACTATTATATATACAGGCTACCTACTAATATATCTAATATACTCCCTACTATTCACCTTATCTACTAACGTATTTGATATTAGTCTAAATAGGGGGAAATATCCGTCTTATTACTAGGTATAAAACGCTGTTAGAATAACTTATATCGCTGTATAAGTTTATAAGCTAATACTATTACATTTACAGGCCGCCTACCTACCTATATATCTAATATACTTCCTACTATTTATATTACCTACTAATATATCTAATATCTACCTATTAATATATCTGATATAAGTTTAAATAGGGGGAAATATCCGTCTTATTACTAGGTATAGAATGCTATTAGAATAACCTATATCGCTATATAAGTCTATAGGCTAATACTATCGTATTTACAGGCTAAAAACCCTACTATTTACGTTACCTATTAATATATCTAATACCTACCTACTAATATATCTAATATTAGCCTGAATAGGGGGAAATATCTATCTTATTACTAGATATAGAATGCTATTAGAATAGGAGTATATAATATAGCTAATACTATTATATATATAGGCTACCTATTAATATATCTAATATACTCCTTACTATCTATATTACCTACTAATATATCTAATATTAGTCTAAATAGAGGGAAATATCTATATTATTAATAGCCTACTATATCTAATATACTCCCTACTATTTACCTTACCTACTAATATATCTAATATATTCCCTACTCTTTATATTACCTACTAAACGCTAGGTAGTAGGGGTAATTTTCCGACGTAAAAATCTCGAATTTTTACAGGTATTTTCTAGTAAGGTATATAACTTTTATAATTTCTAGAGAACCCGTCTACTATTTCTTTTATAACTTCGCGGTAGGCGTCTTTAATATTATTACTAATAGTTTCTAAGATATTAGTATCTATATTTTAAAGATACCTTACTATTACTATTATAGGAAAGGCTACTTATAAAGGAGGTCTAATAGGACCTTAATAGTAGCCTAATATAATAAACTTTATATTTTTTAACCCCTAGCCTTTATACTATAACTTCCTGATTTCCTTTAGAGGTACTCCTAAAATACTTATTTCCTTATAATTCTTAGGCTTATAATTAAAGTATATAATTATCTATAATATATCTAGTTATATCCTTATCTCCTCTCTATTAAAGACCTTTAATAAGGTTAATAAGTTATACTAACTAAGTAGTATTTTCTATAAGCTAAGCTTACTATTACTAGTTATAGGGTTAGTAAGGCGTATATTAAGCTTAAGAAAGAATATAGTAGTAAAGTAAAGATCTTTACTAGACTAAAATCTAATATTATATAGGAGTCTAATATAATATAAGTTATTACTAAAGTCTATTATAAACTAGATCTTTTTAATAATTACTATTATACGCCTTAGTATATAATAGCCTTCTCGTACTATTAAGTATATAATATTAATAATAATTACTTCCTAAAAGAGAATTATATAAAGCTACTAAAAGCTAGGGGTAAAATATACTTAATTTAAATAAGTCTTATTAATTTAGCGAGCTAGATCGCGTATATAAAGACTTTTATAGTAATAGAAGATAAATATATTACTAGACTTATATACTTTTCTATACTATTAAGCCTTTATTATAGTAGTAAAACGGGTATTAATAAGTATATAAAACCTCTTTAAGATAGTATAAAGGGAGATTAGGTCCTTAATATTAAGGTTCTTTATAATTTTAAGAGTTAGCTTAGGATAATTAAGGATAGTAATAAAAATACTAAATTAATCTATATCTACTTTATTTTCTAGTTATAAGATACCTAGTTAACTATTTATACGGCGTCTTCTTACTAGTAATAAGAATATAAGAATATAAGTAGGAGATTTACTTACTTATTAGTTATATAAGAAGCCTTTATTAGGTAATATAATAATAGGGTTATCTAATTTAGTTATAGGTTTAGTATTAGTTAGTATAGTAGTATCTAATAAATACTAATAATACTTTATTAGGGTAGTAAAAGCCTTATTATCCTAACTAGTAGTTAATAGCTAAGAGATAGTCTTATTATTATCCCTTATAAAGACTATTACTTAGGAGTTATTATCCTCTCTAGTAGAGTCTGTAATTTAAGGAGTAGTATTAGTAGTTATAGGTTCCCTTACTTATAAACTATCTAGTATTAGATTAAGAATAGTACGTAATATCTAAAAGGTCTAGAGAGCCTGTAATAGAGTACTTAGATAGTTATAATAGATAATAGTATATAGATAAAGATATATATTAAGATTTAACCTATTTATACTCCTAGTAAAAGAGATATAAGTACTAAGGCTATTATATATCTTATATATCTTATATATCTTATATATCTTGTATATCTTATATATCTTATATATTAAGTACTCGTATATCTTATATATCTTATATACCTTATATATCTTATATATTTTATATATCTTATATATCTTATATATAAGATATATCTCGTATATCTTATATATCTTATATAAGATCTTATATATCTTATATACCTTATATATTTTATATATTTTATATATCTTATATATCTTATATATCCTATATATATCCTATATATCTTATTAGTTTTATATATAATATCTTTTTAATCGCGTATTTTACTTATATCTCTTATATCTACCCCTTTTATATATAATTAAATACTTATTAATAAAGCCTCTAATATAACTTAAATATTATATACCCTATATATTATCTAAGTAATTAACACCCTTTATTACTAGCCCTTAGAAGTTAATACTTTCACGCTTTTTTCTAGATATAATCTATAATTTAAGTCTCCTTCTTAATAAAATCATTATTATATAAGTAGTTATATTAGTTCTAATTAAGAAAATTATTAATATAGCTAATATATAAGGTATTACTATATCCTAGTATTATATATATACTATAAATAATACTATCTAGAGTAAATAGGCGCTTATTAATTAAACCCTAGGAAGTTATAATTATAGCTATTTACTATTTCTCTACTTTAACTATACTATATAAAGGATTAATAGCGCCCCTATTCTATATCTTAAGTAATTTAACTATTACTCCGCTATATCTTAGGGGTTTACCCTTTCTATTATAATTCTTTATATCTTAAATAGTAACTAGGAGCTATAACTAACCTACTAGTTTCCCTCTTTAAGGGTACTAAATACTAGACTAATTAGTAATATCTAGATAATACTCTTAAACTTATATATAGTCTTACTACTAATAGCCTTTATTCTACTAATTAATAGAGTAATAATAGAATTCCTCTAATAATTAATCTAGATCGGCTATATTTTTACTAGATCTTTTCTAGGTCCTTAATAACCTATAGATTTATACTAGGTAGTAAGAAATCTAAGAAGGGTTATCTTCCTATATATTACCTACGTCTTATATAGACCTAGGGTCTACTACTTTTATACGCTCCTACTAGATAAATATAACTAATATATATAGAAGGTTTAAGACTTTACTTTTAATAGTAGTAGTAGATACTATATACTATAAGTTTAGATTATAATATAAATAATATAGCTATTCCTACTCTTATTTATCTATCTTCTATCCTAGCTTACTTAGTAGTATAGTAGCGTTAAGTTAATTAGCGTATACCTTATTATTATAATTAACCTAACCTAGTAGGTAACTAAGGCTATATTTCTTAATATTAGCTATTATAAAAATAGTAAGCTCTTAAGTATTATATTAAAATAGTTACCTCTTAAAATACTTCTATTTATTTATTTACTAAAACGGGCGTTTAACTATCTTAATATAAGCTACCTCGCCTATTTTAGTTATTATATTAGGTATGCTATTATATTTATATATATAATAGGTATAATAGCTTAATATATATATCTTTAAAAAGTTAAAATAGTAACTATTATAATAGGGTTATAGATAATCCTTTACTTAATTAAATACCTTTAAATAATAGTCTAAGTAGGTTATTATATCTTATATATAAGAGATATATTAGACTACTATTATAAAATCTACTAATACTTTAATAGTAAGTATAATACCTAGCTACTTCTTATCTAGTAATAGGATTATTACGGGAAGTAACTACTAAATAATCCCCTTATATTCTACTCCTAACTACTACTTAACCTTACTAAATTAATTAAAGTATTTAAGACTAGGAAATAATAGGACTTAATAGTAGGCCTAATCTAATTAAACTATTATAAATAATTCTAGAAGTACTCTATTTCTAGTTTCTATTTAAGTACGCTTTTTCCCCTTTATCTTCTATATAGACGCTCTAATTATCTTATTAACCTACGTAAGTAGGTAGTCTCTAACTACCCCTTTAAATAATTAGTATAAAATATTAGATAATATATACTTATAGATATTTATAAGATAATATTTCTAGGTAAAATTATTAGTAAGATAGATATATTAATAGTCTAATTAAGAATAGTATTTATTCTATTATAAAGTTAGTTATAAAGTAATTTATAATTTTATCTATTTATAAGTTTATATAAGCTAGAAGCTATACTAGCGTAGATCTTCCTATTTCTCTTAAGGTACCTAATAAATAGGGTAATATTATAAACTTTTAATACCTATAATTAAGACTTACTCTTTATAATTAGCTGAAACTCTAGTAATAATAGGATACCCCCTTTAGATTTTCTTATCTATATAAATTATTAGAAAACTATCTATTATATACTACTCTAATACTAGTTAAATTATAGGTATTAATAATTAAGAACTATAGTTATATAGGACGTATACTTATACTTTAATATAAGCTCTATTATTATATAATAGACTTCTAACTTAATTTCCCTACCTAGCTCTTATAGGATAGGTATTAAACCTAGAAGTATTATACTTAGCCTACTATATTATCTATAAGTCTCTCTATTTAAATTACTAATTATTATATAGATAGGCTATATTAATAGGTCGCTTATAAGGGTTATTAATTATATCTTATCTATTACTAATAAAATTAATATTATAGTAGTATTATCTAGTAGTTAAGTCTATTATTCCTACTACTAATCTATAATATATATCTTGCTCTAAATTTATAAATCTACCTTTATAATAGAAGGATTATTAGGATTATCTATTATATACCTATATATAAGAGCGTATACTAAGTTACTAATAAATAGTTAATAGTTAATTAGGAATTTAATAACCTTTATAATATCTTAATAATAGATAGTATATTACTTAGCCTTAATATTATCTATATCTACTTAAATCTTAATCTTTAATTCTATCTACTTATTATTAAAGATACTATTCTTTATTATACCTAATATATCTAGCTATTCTATATTACTCTTAAAATTAATATATTCTTATAATAGGTAGAGTTATAGATTATTAAAGAAGCTATTTATATCTCTTTAAGTATACTCTACTTATAAAAACTATTAAGTAAGAGTATAATCTATCTTATTATTAAAGGGAAAGAATAAAGGGTCTAATATATATTAATATATTATAGGAAGCTCTATTAAAAGTAGTTCTCTAGCTCTTTTATTAATAATATCCTAAAAGGTCTTTATCTTAAAAACTATATAAGTAGAGAACTTCCCTAACCTCTTTCTACTTAATATACTCTATTTACTTAAAGGGATATACTTATTTATAACCTAATTACTAGCTAGTATATCTTCTAAGATATCTTTATCCTAATCCTCTTTAACTATTAAATCTAAAGTAAATAACTTATTAAATATAGCTTATATAAGGGTAATACTCTACTTAGAAGGTAGTATAACCTAAAGGCTTATTCGCGGGAGAATACTTAAAGCTATTTTATATTATTTATAATATCTATTAGTATATTTTAAGAAGGCTTAATTAGTCTTTATAATAAAGTTATAGCTATTATATACCTAACTAGCTATTTAAGAGGAAGGGATAATAGTAGAATAACTAGATAAGTTAAGGGTAAGTATATATAGTAGAATATAAGTATATATAATATAGTATAATAGAGCCTTTACCTTCTTTAATTAGATTTATTAGTTAAAGGGAGCTTAGATAGTTTAGGATAGAACTAGTATACTACTTAAAAGGCGCGCTTTAATATATAAGATATATAAGATTACGGGATATACTAGATATATAGTATAATAGAATAGACTAATATATACTAGGTATAAGTAATAGCTAGTATATAAGATATATAAGATTATAAGATATACTAGATATATAATATAATAGAATTAATAGTATACTAGGCTTAAGATACTAGCTAGTATATAAGATATATAAGATTATAAGATATACTAGATATATAGTATAATAGAATTAATAGATATTACTAGGCTTAAGATATACTTTCTAGGTTAGGTAATAGCTAGTATATAAGATATATAAGATTATAAGATATATTAGATATATAGTATAATAGATTTAATAGTATACTAGGCTTAAGATACTAGCTAGTATATAAGATATATAAGATTATAAGATATACTAGATATATAATATAATAAAATTAATAGATATTACTAGACTTAAGATATACTTTCTAAGTTAAATAATAGCTAGTATATAAGATATATAAGATTATAAGATATATTAGATATATAATATAATAAAATTAATAGATATATACTAGGCTTTCTAAATTAGGTAATAGCTAGTATATAAGATATATAAGATTATAAGATATACTAGATATATAATATAATAGAATTAATAGATATTACTAAACTTAAGATATACTTTCTAAATTAGGTAATAGCTAGTATATAAGATATATAAGATTATAAGATATACTAGATATATAATATAGTAGAATTAATACTAGGCTAGAGATATACTTTCTAAATTAGATAATAGCTAGTATATAAGATATATGAGATTATAAGATATATTAGATATATAATATAATAGAATTAACTCTTAGATAGTAGTTATATAAGATATATAATATTATAAGATATACTAAGTATACTTAATATCTTATATATTAACTACTTATAACTTTAATCTTTTATAAGTACCCTATTTTATTATATAGATAATACTATTAGGGATAATAGTTATATAAAAAGTATGATATTATAAGATATACTATATTTACTAAATAAATAATATAATAAATAGACTAGATAGTATAAATCTTTAATATATAAAAGATATATTTTTAATAAGAATATCTATTATAAGAACCCCTTCTCTCCTAGTTATAAATAGTAGAGCCTACTAATATATAAAATCTCTCTTAAGGGTATTAATTATAATATATATTATATACTATACTCCTTACTATTTACCTTATATCTTAATATTTAAAGCTAAAATTCCTAATAGAGCTTATATTTACTTTATCTTATTAGATTATATAATCTTAAACTTTCCCTAGATAGAGAATCTAACTTTAGCCTCTCCTCTCTTCTTATATTACTTTACTTAGATTTTTATTACTTTTATAATATAATATACCTTAACTCTTTTATTACTCTTATATTAGACTTTATTCTCTTTACTATCTTATCTTCCTATCTCTAAGAACTATTCTAAGCTATTATAAGTCTTACTTAGTCTTTATACTTACTTATATAACTTAACCCTTTAATTATACTATTTAAAAGAATAAAGAAGCTAAAAATAACTAAATATAGCTTAGTTTAAGAATAATTATAAAAGAATATTATAATTTTATTAGCTAGATCTTAGATAAGCTTATAATAGCTAGTTTATAATATATAGATAATATAGCCTTACCTTATAATTAAGCGGCTATTAAACTAGTCTACTAATAATTAAAGGATTATCTCTAATTTATACTTAGACCGCGGCTTAATACTATCCTAGCTAACTAGATTATTAAGATACTAAAATATAATTATTACCTTTTTATTAATAACTTAAAGTATATAATTAAAGTACCTAAGGAGGTTAAGACTAGTACTACTAAATAGAGAGTAATTAAGACTAAGGTTAAGTTAGAAGGTAAGTTAAGTGTAAAAGATAATAAATATATAACTAGCTATATAAAAATAGTTAAGAGAGAGAAGGTTCCCTTTATATAAAGGGTCGTCTAGTATTAGTATACTAATAATACTAAAGGAGATAATTAAGTTATCTATTTAATTAAGGATATTCTTAATAAGAATACTAAGATTAAAGACTTAGATACTTTAAATTATATTAATTTAGAGGCCTATTATAAGATACTCTCTACTTAAGTACTATTAACTAACTATAAGATATAAATACTTATAAGGTAGATACCCTTTAAAAGAAAATAGATAAAGATTAATAACTATACTATTAATTTTAAGATATTAATTAAGTTATAAGTTATATAGTACCTTATAAATAATATTTACTTCTAGGTCCTAGGATTATATAGTAAGTAACTTACTATAATATACTTAGGTACCTAGCTAATATTAACTATTATAATTAAGAATTTAGTTATAAAGATTAAAGAAGAACTAATCCTACTTATAACTCTACTCTAATCTTTAATACTTAATAATATCTTTAAGCGGCGTATTAGTAGTATTAGAAAAGGTAGTACCTCTTCCTTATATTTATAGATTTCTTATAGATAACTAACTTATATATAATACTAAAGGTCTTCTCTAAGTCTAGATATTCCCTACCTAATTATATATTTTTATTCCTTTTATAGGCTATTTAAATAGATCTTCTAAGTAATAAGTTTATTAAGCCTCCTATTACTAAAGAACTAGATACCTATCTACTATTAAGTAAGTTAGATAAGTTAAATAAAGAGGGCGTAGAAATAATAGATAAGACCTAATAAAATATAGACCTACTTAATAAAGAGCTTAATATTATAGAAAAAGATTATATTAATATTAATAGTAATAAGGATTCTATATTTAAGTTAGGTAGTAAGGATATAATAATAGTAGATAGTAATAAGGGGATAGTAGATAGATTTATAAAGTAAGTCCTCTCCCTTTAACTAATTTATAAGAATAGAGCTAAGACTTATTAATAGATAGGTATAGGCTACTAGAGATACTAAGGTAATAGAGTATTTTAATCTAGGCTTAGTAAGATAGTTCACGCGCTTTTATAGAGTTATAATAGAGGATATAAAATATAAATTAAGGGTTAATTAAAAGCCTTAGAAGGGGAAGTTTAAGGTATTAAGTCTTAAGATAAAGGGTATTAAGTAAGTAGCCTATTATTACTAATACTTTACTATCTTTATTATACTTAAGTTTAAGAACTTAATAATTAATAGGATAATCCTAGCTAAGGAGATAGGACTTAGAAAGGTTAGTAATTAATATAAGCCCTTAAATATATTTAATAAAGGGGGGAAAGCTAACTTATTATATATAATAATTTAGACCTTAGAGGTAATTATATACTTTATATATTAGCGCTAGATTAATATTATATAAAGTAAGATTAAATATAATTAAGAAACTACTTAAATTAATTAATATCTTTCTAAGAACTAATAATTTAATAAAACCTACCTATTATAGAATTAATAGCTATTCCTTTATATATATATTTATAATAGATTAATAAGTAGCTTCCTTTTATAATATAGACTAAACCTTATCCTTATACTAGTAAAGTTACTTAATAATTAGGTAAATAAATAGGATAATTAATTTAATAGTAATTATTAATAAATACTTAGTATATATTTCTTTATATATTATATAGATTAAAATCTTAGGCCCTACTATCCTATTAATACTAAGTTAAACCTATTTAAGACGGGTAAAGGCTTCCTACCCGCTTATACTAACTAGTAAGGGATATTTATTATAATACTAGAGGTATTTACTAAGTAAGTTTAAAGCCGATTTACTAATTATAAGTATTAAAATATTAAGTAGGAAAGATATATTATATCTATAAAAGTCCTACTATTAAAACTTAAGGTTAATTATATAGTAGTTAATAAATAGTATAAGTTTAAGGGAGACTTAATAAGACTTATAAGTATCTTAAGAGTAATTAAAGTTTATTTAAGGTTCTATATAATTATTACTATATTAGGAACCCCCTAGATAAAGGTACCTTTAAACCTTACTAGTATATTAGTAGTAATAAGGATAGGATATAAGAATTAATAGTAGCTTAATAATAAGCTCTAATAGGCTAAGCTAAAAAGCTTTAAAGATATTTATATAGCTTTTAATAGATTAATAAAAGCTATAAGCGCGTTTTAAATAATAGATAAGCTAGTAGATTATATTACTTACTTATATATACTTACTAAGGCTATAATACTTAGCTACTATTCTATTTTAATATAGTTTAATATACTACTTATATAGTTACTTAAATAGCGGCTCTAAGTTATAGATATTATAACTGATTTCTTAATAGTACTTATCCTAGCCCTTAATAAGCGAGAGTAAACTATTTAATAGGAGGTAGATACTAATAGTATTAGGAAAACGGAGTAGTAGAAAAATATAGTATACTTCTAAAAGGCGTAGTAGTTAAGAGCTATTATATCTATCCTAGGGTTATTACTTATACTAGAAGAAGATAAGGTATTAAAGGTAATATAGATATAATAGAAGGAATATAAAATATTAGATAATAAATATAAGAATCTATACTTTAAAAGATTTAATAAATTAGTTATATCCGCTCTAAAGTTTAAGTTTATTACTAATATTATTAAAGAGCTTAGTATTATAAGGTATAAAAAGGGCTTTAATAGGTAGCCTAATATAGTACTAGAGAAGCTTATAATTATTAGAATAAATATAGTAGTCTATATACTCCTAGTAAAGGTATATCTATATACCTAATAGCCCTCCTTTATCCTAGTCCTTTCTATTATAAATACCTTAGGTTATTAAAGGCTATACTAACTCTAGTATAATAGTTAGAGGTAGATCTTACTATTATAAAAGGGAAGAAGGTTAAAGTAGTTTATAGTAATATATAGTTATCTAACTAATAGGATATTATTAACACTTTTTAATAAAGACCTAGTAGTAACCTAGACTTAGAGTATAATATTCTTATTTTTATAATAAGTCTAATTAGGACTAGTATTAATATAATAAGGGTAAGGAAGATTATTATACTTAATATAAAGTACTTAGAAGTACTTATATAATAGGTAATCTTCTATATTTATAGAATTAGGTAATAGAATAAAATATATATATAGGTTCTATAGTATTTAAAAGTTAAAATAGATAGGAGGATATATAATATATAAGGAAAGTAAAGCTAGCTAATAGCTTAGTTTATAAAGACTAGATATAAGGCTAGGGAGGAGGTAAGGAAAGTATAAGAAGCTTTAGAGGTTATTATATAATAATATAAGCTATCTTTAATCTAATAAATAGTATATATAATAAGGGAAATACTTATAATATCTATAATAAATCTAGCCTAATAATATAAGACGCTAGAGCTAAGGTATTAAGTACTAGGAGATACTTAATATTATTAAATATATTAGATATACTAGATATACTTAAAATTAGGAGCTAGAAACTATATATTATATATAGAATATAGTAGGATATACTAGATAATAAATAGAGAGGATAGTACTTAAATCTACTACTTAAGAGGTATACTTTATAAATTAGGCTACGGCTAGTATATAAGATATATAAGATTATAAGATATACTAGATATACTAGATAGTAGAATTAATAGAGTATTAGGCTTAAAGTATACTTTCTAAATTAGGTTATAACTAGTTAATATATAAGATATATAAGATTATAAGAGATTATAAGATTTACTAGATATATTAAATAATAGGTAGACGAGCTAATATATAAGATATATAAGATTATATAAGATTATAAGATATATTAAATATATTATATAAGGGAATTTATAGATAAGTACTAGGTAAGATATACTTTCTAATTTAGGCTATAACTAGTATATAGAATATATAAGATTATAAGATATACTAGATATATAGTATAGTAGAATTAATAGATATAAGCTAGGCTTAAGATATACTTTCTAAATTAGGTAATAGCTAGTATATAAGATATATAAGATTATAAGATATACTAGATATATAGTATAATAGAATTAATAGATATAAGCTAGGCTTAATATATACTTTCTAAATTAGGTAATAGCTAGTATATAAGATATATAAGATTATAAGATATACTAGATATATAGTATAATAGAATTAACTCTTAGATAGTAGTTATCTTCTTACTATAATAGAATAAGTTCTACTACCTTTTCAGGATTATAGGCTAGCCTAATACGGGAGTTATTTTTTATTATCCCACCTTATTAATTAGTTAAAAGTCCCCTAGTTACCCCTTTCAGATTAGTAGGAAAAGCGAGGAACTTTAAAGTCCAGATTTCTTCGTATTCTACCTACCTCTATACCTATACTCTATAATATTTTCTACTTAACTAAAGTTATACAGCTTATTTCTAGGTACTTAACGCTTTAATAATAATTAAAATCAGTCTACTACTTCAAGAGATATGTCTAAATAAATGGTTTTACCTACTAAATTTAAGTGCGACCGTAGCTATAACGGCGAATATTAAAAGTCCTAATATTACTCCGCTTTTATTCTAGTTACTAACTAACGTATATAATATTAGTCTATATAAACGAAAAGATACGTCTTATTATAAGGGATATAATACTATTAGAATTATTTAAATCAATATATAAGTATATATAATATAGTTAATATCGTCTTATTTATCTACTAAATACTTATATTAGCTATTAGCCTTATAGCTAAATACTACGCGTAAATCCTAACTTCCTAGGTATTCTTCCTACTAACTACTCCTTATATCTTCTATCTTATATCTAAAATAGCTATAGTATATCTTAGCTAATACTTGATTTCGGTTGTACTACTAAGGCTTCTATAGCATAGGGTCTATATTAGTAAAGAAAGCGTGCTAAATAAGAAAAGTACTATATAGCTAAAATAGCTAAGAATTCACGCTCTTAGTAGTAACCTCTTCCTTAGTAACCTCCCCCTTAGTAACCTACTACCCTACTACCGACTTATAATATACAGGGTTATATTATATTACGCCACGGTATTCTACCTAAAATCTATAGAGAAGCCTAGTATACTATTAATAGCAAGTAGTCTTTTAGAATTAACCTCCGCTAACGGGGTTCCTTTAGCCCCTAGGACTTATAGTAGCCTACTAATCGCCCTATATTTAATTTATAAAATCCTTAGGGTAGTTTAAAGGGCTAGGGTAGTATGCAGGCTATTTAAATATAGTATAAAAGATAGGAGGAGTAATACTATTATAAACGCGAAGATTATTATTACATATATAAAAAAGAGATAGGAAAGATATAAGACTATAAGTTACTAGATATAGCCGACGACGTTTTAGAAAAATAGTTTAAAGGCGTTAATCCTACCTTACGTAAATACTTTAATAACGCTTTTAACCTATAATATTTACTATAACCTATATACCCTTAGATATATAATAGCGCTAAAGAGAGGGTAAAGGAAACTACTAGGCGATTAACCTATCCTCCTTTATAAAACGCTATTCTTAATAATAATAGCCTAGCTATAAGAACGGAAGTCTATACTATAATACTACGGTATTATTAGGACCAGCGTCAGTTATAATCTAAAGGGTATAGTAAGAGAGCTCTAGTACCTTAAGGTAGGTAATACCCTAATATCTCTTCTAACTACTCTAACTAATAATTATAGTAGGTTAGCTAAGGCGTAGAATACATGCCTAACGTGTAATAAACATCCTAATTATTCTAAAACTACTATAAAACTTATTAATAAGGGGCTTATATTACTATACTAGGGGATTATATATAGCTTCTAGTATACTCTATAAAGGTATTCTACTCTAGGTCTTTATATTCAATAATAGTACTGCTAATTCTCTTCTATAATAGCTCTAGTCATTCCTTATCAACTACTCTACCTCCGGGCGTAGTACTAAGACTATTATATTACATATCGTTATCGTTATTATATAGTATAAAACTATTTATAGGATAGATACTATTATATTCCTAGGCCGAATACGTAAATTACTATTTTACTCCGCCTCTATTCCTATTACTTACTAACGTATATAATATTAGTCTAAGTAGATAGAAATATATATTACGTTATTAGAAATATAATACTATTAATATTATTAAAATAGGTATACGGGTGTATATGATATAGCTAATATTATCTTTTTTACCCGCTAAATATCTATATTATTACTCCGCAGTTACCGCTACTAACGCTAGGTAGTAGGGGTGATTTTTCCCTACGTAAAAATCTTGAATTTTTACAGGTATTTTCTAGTATAAGATATACTAAGTATACTTAATATCCTATATATTAATTACTCCTTATAACTTTAACCTTTTATAAATACCTTATCTTATTATATAGATAATACTATTAGAGATAGTAGTAGTATAAAAAGTATAATATTATAAGATATATACTAGATAATACTAATCGCGTAAGCGGCCTTAGTACTCCTTCTTATACTAATAAATTCACTTAGCTAACGCGTCCTAGCTACTAAATATAAATACTCTATTATTATCCTAGCCTTTTATAAGCCTTAATATAAATATTTACTATAGTAATAGATACCTAAGAGTAATATAATTAATTATATCTACTATAAGCTATTTAATTAATATACCCCCTAGATAAGGCTAGAATAATAGGAAAGTATACCCCTTTAACTTAGACTTTCCTCTTATTTATAGCTTAATCAACCTTACGCCTTTCTATCTATTTATAAGTAGCTTAAGCTTCCTTACTATATTAGTTAATATTATATCTCCTTCTTTCTAAGAGCTATTCTCTAGTCCTACTTACTTTCTCCTTTAATCTACCTTCTCCCTTAATCTACCTTCTCTCTTATCTACTTACTCGCTCCTTAGGTCTTACTTCTACTCTACTAATAGAGACTAACCTTTAAGCCTTAGTATTATACTTTCTTACCTAGTATAGCTTAGCCTTTTAATTATACCTTTTAAAAAAGGAAGGAGAGGGTATTAAGAGGAGAATATAAGGTAGTCTAGGGCTCCTAATTAAAGAGCCTTATAATTATTATATCTAGATATAATATAATATTATAGTAGCTAGTTTATAATATATAGATAATATAGCCTTACCTTATAATTAAGAGGCTATTAAGCTAGTATACTAATAATTAAAGGATTATCTTTAATCTATACTTAGACTACTACCTAATACTATCCTAGCTAACTAGATTAATAAGATACTTAAATATAACTATTATAAACTTATTAATAACTTAAAATATAAAGTTACTACCCCTAAGGATATTAAGATTAATACTACTAAATAGAGAGTAATTAAGACTAAGTATAAGTTAGAGGATAAGTTAAGTATAAGGGATAATAAATATATAACTAGCTATATAAAAATAGTTAAGAGAGAGAAGGTTCTCTTTATATAAAGGGTTATTTAGTACTAATATCCTAATAATATTAAAGGAGAAAATTAAGTTATCTATCTAATTAAGGATATTCTTAATAAGAATACTAAGACTAAAGACTTAGATACTTTAAATTATATTAGTTTAGAAGCCTATAATAAGATACTCTTTATATAAGTACTATTAACTAATTATAAGATATAAATACTTATAAACTAGAAGCCCCTTAAGAATAAAGGGATAAAGATTAGTAACTATACTAATAATTTTAAGATATTAATTAAGTTATAAGTTATATTATACCCTATTATTAATGTTTACTTCTAAGGTCCTTAGATTCTATAGTAAGTAATATATTATACTCTACTTAAGGGCCTAGCTAATATTAACTATTATAGTAAAATTTAGTTATAAAGGTTAAAGAACTAATCTTATATATAACTCTACTCTAGTCTTTAATACTTAATAATATCTTTAAGTAGTATATTAATATTATTAGAAATAGTAATACCTCTTCCTTACCTTTATAGATCCCTAATAGATAGCTAATTAATATATAATATTTAAGGTCTTCTTTAAGTCTAGATATTTCCTATCTAATCGTGTATTTTTATTCCCTCTACAGGCTATTTAAAGGTATCTTCTAGGTAATAAGTTTATTAAGCCTCTTATTACTAAAGAATTAGATACCTATCTACTATTAAGTAAGTTAGGTAAGTTAAATAAAGAGGGTATAGAGATAGTAGATAAAACCTAGTAGAATATAAACCTACTTAATAAAGAGCTTAATATTATAAAATAAGAGTATACTAATATTAATAGTAGTAAGGATCCTATATATAAGCTATATAATAATAATATAATAATAATAGATAGTAATAAGGGGATAATAGATAGATTTATAAAGTAAGTCCTCTCCCTTTAACTAATTTATAAGAATAGAGCTAAGACTTATTAATAGATAGGTATAGGCCGCTAAAGATATTAAGGTAATAGAGTATTTTAATCTAAACCTCTTAAGATAGTTTACGCGCTTTTATAAAGTTATAGAGGAGGATATAAAATATAAATAGAGGGTTAATTAAAAGTACTAGGAGGGGAAGTTTAGAAAATAAAATAATAAAATAAAGGGTATTAAGTAAGTTTACTACCTTTATTATACTTTAGTTTAAGAACTTTATAGTTAATAGGATAGTTATAACTAAAGAGATAGGACTTAGAAAGGTTAGTAATTAATATAAGCTCTTAAGTATATTTAATAAAGGGGGGAAAGCTAACTTACTTTAAATAATAGTTTAGACCTTAAAGGTAATTATATACTTTATATATTAATACTATATTAATATTATATAGAGTAAGATTAAATATAATTAAGGAACTACTTAAATTAATTAATACCTTCTTAATAGTTAGTATCCTAATAATACCTACCTATCTTAAAATTAGTAGCTATTCCTTTATATATATATCTATAATAGACTAATAAGTAGCTTTCTTTTATAATAAAGACTAAATATTACTATTATATTAGTAAAGGTACTTAGTAATTAGGTAAATAAATAGGCTAATTAGTCTAATAATAAGTATTAGTAAACCCTTAATATCTAGTTTATTATATATTATATAGATTAAAGTTTTAAGCCTTACTACCCTACTAATATTAATTTTACCTTATTTAAGACGGATATTATATATAATAAATAGTACTTTAGTAAGGGAGACTCTACTAAGCTTATAACTAGTTAAATAGAGATTAATAACTAGGGGGGGTTTATTATATTTAGTACTATCTTAAGTACTCTATATAATAAAGTTTTAACTAATCTAACTAGTATTCTATTAGTTATAAGAAGGATAAGAGAGCTAATAGCTTACTAAGCCTAGCCTCTAATAGACTTTACTAGAAAATTTTAAGGTAATTAGCTTAGCTTTTAATAGTTTAATAGACTATAAGAGTATAATTAGTACTACCTTAGAGCTAGAAGAGTATATTAGTTACTTATATATTATTATTAAAGCTATATTACTTAACTACTATTTTAATTTAATATAGTTTAATATACTACTTATATAGTTACTTAAATAGCGGCTCTAGGTTATAGATACTATAGTTAATTTCCTAATAATACTTATCCTAGCCCTTAAAAAGTAAGAGTAAACTATTTAATAGGAGGTAGATACTAGTAGTATTAGGAAAACGGAGTAGTAGAAAAATATAGTATACTTTTAAAAGGTATAATAGCTAAGAGCTATTATATCTATCCTAGGGCTATTACTTATATTAGAAGAAGATAAGGAGTTAAAGGTAATATAGATATAATAAAAGGAATATAAAATATTAAATAATAAATATAATATTTTATATTTTAAAAGACTTATTAAACTAGCTAAGTCTACTTTAAAGTTTAAGTTTATTATTAATATTATTAAAGAGCTTAGTATTATAAGGTATAGAAAGGGCTCTAATAGCTAGCCTAATATAATACTAGAGAAGCTTATAATTATTAAAATAAATATAATAGTCTATATACTTCTAATAAAGGTATATCTTTATTCCTAATAGGCCCCCTTTATCCTAATCCTTACTTATTAAATCTTATAGTTACTTAAAGACCTTACTAATTTAGATATAATAGCTTAAAGAGGATACTACTAATATAAAAGGGAAGAATATTTAAGTAGTTTATAGTAATATAAAGGTATCTAACTTATAAGATATTATAGGCGCGTTTTAATAATATTATATTAATAAGTTAGATCTTAAATATTACCTTTATATTTAGATACTAAAGTTAATAGTAACTTATTACTTAAGCTAATTAATAAAGATAGCTAGTACTTATAATATTAATTAAATAGAGTATTTATACTTTAAGTAGTTATTCCTACCTAATAAATAGGGTAAGAGATAGAGATATATATATAATAAATATAATAATTAAGGGTTAGAGTTAATAAGATAGTTTATAAGTTATAAAAGTTATAGGAATACCTCTAATAATTACTATTATCTAGTATATTATATATACTTAATATAACGGTAGCGTTTATAACTTATAAGATATAAGATATAACTTAGTATCTATATATACTAGTTATTATAAGGTATATAAGATATAAGATATATAAGATATAAGATATAAGTTAGATAGATAATATCTTATAAGTAAGAATTAAGGTATATAATATATATTATATCTCTCTAGATATACTTATTATATTAGAAGGCTCTTAACTAAGATAAAGACTTCCTAGTACCTAGTCTAGAGCTCTTATAATACTAGGGGCTAGCCCTAGGCGCCTTAATTTAAGATTAGAGGGCTTAGGGCCAGCCTAAGGCCCCTAGGGCTGGCCCTAGGCCTGCGGGTATAAGGCCTTTACCAAGGGTATAGGGGCGAGTTAAGGTCTTACCGAAGTATCCCTAGAGCTTAAGGTACTCAGCGCTCTTTTCTCAGGCTAGGTAATTACATCGGGAGCCCTACTAAGGTAGCTAGACTATAGTAGCTACTACGGGGGCTGCTACGGGGTCTTCTACCCGGAGTCTTAGGCCTGAAACGCGGCCCTAGGACTGATGCGCTACTTCTAGGGTAGAGGTATAGTATTTTTAAAATATAGGGGTGGTATTTTTAAAAATAATCCTGAAAAGTATAGTATTTTTATAATTTACCGTATATTTTCTTACTAGTTATACTACTTAGTCGATTTATTTAGTAATATTTAAGTGAAGTTATTCCTATTTATAGATCTCTAATATATAGAGATCTTTAGTATTTAGTAATAGTATATAATTCGCGATCTTACCTATTAAAGGAACTTTAGTATTCTATAACTAACTCTATTTAAGATAGTCCCCCTAGATAGTCCCCCTAGTTATATTTACAAGGCGGTAGTTTATATAATATAATATACGCTTACTAATATAACTACTATATACTATAACTAATTAGTATTATTTAAATGCTAATATTATATATATATACTACTCTATAATATATACTCCTACTATTAATATAATTATTTATTATAATATAGTAGAAGTAGCTATTATATAACTTTAAGTTCTAATAGTTAGACCCTATTAGCCCTACGGCTTAGTAGGGTCTATAGAGAAATAAGCGGTGTATTTTTAAGTAAGTATAATAGCGAGGTTATAGAATAGTAATACTATAGGAATATATATATAGAGTATAGTTAGTAGATCTATAGCCTTAAATAAAGCCTCCTATAAGGTTTCTAATTAATACTTTAGCTATATATTAAGGACTATAAGTTAAAATTTTATGCCTATAAAACGTCTACGTACTACCTTAATAGCTAAATAATATTAATAGTAGTTATAGAATGACTCTAAATAATTATTTACTATATCTTTTATAAAGGGAAACTTATTACCTATAATAGTTTAGTATTAGTATAATATTAGACTAGGCCTTAGGAGTCGCTTACTAGCGCTATTATCCTATAATCCCTTACCCCGCTATTATCCCTATTCTCCCCTATTATATTAAGACTCGTAGTTACTATATAGTTATATACTAAAGATATTATTAATAAGAAGGCTTATACTTTTACTATATTTCCTACTTCTTATAAGCGTCCCCCTATTAATTATAAAGTTTTTACTAGTAAAGAAGATACCTAATTATAGCTATAGAACTAGGCCTATATATAAGGCTTTACTATTATTAATACTTATAACGAATATAAGGAATATAAATAGTATATCTTTAAGTATACTTATTATAGTAAGAAGACTCGCGATATATATAAGAAAACCTAAGCTATTATAGAAGGAATAGTAGATACCTATTAACGACTAAATTCTTATATTAACTAGAATAATTATAAATATAAAATTAAACTCCGGTACTATATAAAAGATATATAGTAGTGAATTTCCATCTTAGAAAGTAAGTATAATTACGTTATACTAGATAATCTATTTATACTTAAGGAATATTATTATTATAATCCGGATTATACTATTACTAAATTAATAGCTCTCGATCTTAGAGTAGTAAGTCTACCCTTTAGTAAGGCTAGAAGAGTAATATAAATAAAAGGCCTAAGTCTATCTTAATTTAAGTACTATAACCTAGTCCGTTTAGGGAGTAAGTAGATACCTTAATAAGAGCTCTAGTATATACTTTACTCCCTTAAAAATTGGGGCTTTTCTATATATATAAAAGAGAAGTATATTATTAAATAAAATATCTATTAATTATAGTAAGTAGAATTCTTCTTCTTTACTAGCTCTAAATAAATTAAGATAGTAAGATAATTTACTAGCTATTTTATAGTAATTACTAATACTATATTTAATATAAATAAAAACGGCCTACTATTATTAGTACTTATCTATATAATAAATATGCTAAGGTTAATACCTATTACTTATTACTTTATTTAGTCTAAGTCAGCTAATACCTTTTTATTTATAAACGCTTATATACGAGAGCTATTTTTCTATAGTAATTATTATAAGCTAAAGGTCTTACTAGGCGACTTTACTACTAGGCTAATAGTAGTAATAATAAGAAAAAATACTAATATTCTAATACTATTAAGGGAATATATTAGTAATAACGCGGAGTAAGGGATACGCGTTATTATAAAGCTTACCTTAAAGCTCTAGGGTTCCTAATTAGATAATATTAGCTTTAAGTATTTTCTTTAGCTTTATAACTAGCATACTACTAAGGCTATTAAGAAGAGGCTAACCCGTAGAAATTATCTTATTAAGTAGAAGGAAAAACTTGCTAATATAATATAGGTATATATCTAGTTACTAATAGGGGAGGTATTAGAGCGTAATTATTTAATATTACTAGAAAATCTATACTAAAATAAAAGGGATTACCTAACTAGCTTTTATAAGAGATAGGAACTATAGTTTATAATAGTATATACTAGAGTATAGCTAAATCTTAGTTACTTTAATACTTAGTAAGGGGAGTATATATACCTAGTTATTAAGGAGGCTACCTATTAATATACTCCTATTAGGATAAGTACTAATAAAATTATTATAGAGGTAATAACTCTAATTAAGATATTCTATTATAAGCTAGAGTATTAGAAATAGAATACGCCTTAATATATTAATATTAGCTAAGTTTATTACGGCTAAGAAATAGCTACGTAAAGTAAATAAGGTATCTTCTCTAGTACTAGTAGGGGATTATTATAAAAATAACTATAATCTCTTATATTAATATAGATTACCTTATAAATACTAGCTATATTATTATATTTAGAGTAGGGAGTAAATCCCCCTATCTCTTATTTATTTAAGATAGCTTTTTAGCGCCCTAGAGATTATTATTAGTTAGAAAATAAGCTTTAACGCTAGCGTTATAATAGTATATTACTACGCTATATATAGGAATACTAATAATAGGGGTAATAAGAGTAATAGTAAATTAAGTAATAATAATATATAGGAGGTTATTATAGCCCTTATAATACTATTAATACTACGCTTTTTAAGATAGAGTCTTAATATTAGAAAGGCTTCTTACTTTAAGGTATATAAATTTTATAGGAAAATTCTAGAGGTATATTAAGTTAAAGAATATACTTATAAGTATAAAAAATACCTTAAAAACTTTAATAAAAAGTTTTATAAGAAGTATTATATTAATATATTACCTACCTTATTTGTTATAACTAAGATAAATAAGGATAACCTTAGGTAGTAGAAGAATAAGGGTATATAATAGCGTACGTTAATAGGTTATAAAGTAGCTAATAAAGAGGTAATATAAGAGTATTATAAGATTATAATATAATAGTAAGAAGAGGAAAGGACTAGGTAATAGGAGTAAATTATTATAGTTAAAAGGGCTAATATATATACTAGTAATAATAGAGATATAAAGGGCGTCTCTAATTTCTTATAATAAAACTTTAGTAATAATAATAGAGGATTACTTAAGGATTCTCTTACTTATAATTATTAAGAACTCTTTAGGTCTAATAATAAGGCGTAGATCCCTAAGGGTAATAATAAGGATAAGATCTAGTATACAAGTACTTAGCCTTATTATAACTATACCTAACTACTTCTTAAAGAAGCCCCCTAGCCTAGTAGCCTATTAATATTAAAGCTATCTCCTTATAATTTTTCTTATATTAATAATTTTCTACTACTACTAACTTCTCCTTAATAAATACCTCTACCTCCTCTTATATAGCTAGCCCGGCGTAGCTAGTAATAAGAACTTATAGAATACCCTTTATAGCTAGATCCTACCCCTATAATATAGTTAATAAGGGCTAGAAAAGGCGTAGAGCTAAGGAAGATAAAGAGATTAAAGTTATAAGTAAAAAGGAATAAGGCGGACGCTAATTAGAAGTTAAAGGTAAAGGAAAAGTATATAGCTAATTAGAAGGTAAGGAATAAAAAGAAGGAGGTAAGGTTAATAGAGCCTAGGAAGGAGGATATTAGCTAGTTAGCTAATAAGTTATTAAGTTTATTATTATAAGTAGGATTAGTAGGATAAGGCGTATATATATTAAAAAGAACTATTATATATAGTCTTACGTAATATATAATAATAGTAGTAGTAATAGTAATAGTAATAGTAATAGTAGTAATAGTAATAGTAACAGCGATAATATTTATATAGTTACATGTTAATAAATAGTAAATAGTACTACCCCGCAAATATGGCAAATATGGCTAGGGGGACTGTCTAGGGGGACTGTCCTGAATGGAGTTGTTCCGTAGCTGTCATAATTCCAATACTCGTTTCAACTACGGGTGAGTCCGCTGGCTAAGTAGCACGGGAGAAGCCATCTATCGTTGAATCAAGATCTGGTCTCTTTCTGCAAGGCTCGACACTAAAATGTTTAGCCTCGGGACTCATATGGGAGGTAGTTGGCATGAGTACATATAGCGGTCGACTTGAAACAAGGGGCATCATGTATGGAGGAAATCCGACAAGCCGAGTATTTCCTAAGGGATTGATATGTGGCTTTTCCCACTCCTTTTCAGCTGGTAATCCGTATGGAGTAATTGATTAGAGAACGATCTGCTCCCACCTTGACCTTAGCCCGGTCAACCTCGCTACCGGATATCTCTATAATAATTATACTTTAGGCGGTATACTTTAAAGTTCGCCTACTCTACCTTGATTACCGTCCGGCCCGTCAGGCTGTCACTAATCATAGTCGCCGGACACTAGTATTTATCTTATCTGCACGAGCTCGGGTCTACTAGCGCAAAGTAGGCGACTTCTTATATCCATCCCACCACATCCATGACACTAACCCCTCCCTGCATGAATACGCTGTGGTATATTGCAAATAGGCGAGAGATCCCCCCAAAGGTTGGGATCGTGTTGTATAGATTGGCCCGGATAAACTTTGCCATTTTCTCCTCAACATCGAATTTTGTAGCGCGTGTCATGTCAATCAGCTTATTCCTCTTTTGACCATGGCTCTCAGCCTTGCAAGCTCCACCTCATTCACAGCTCGCCGTGTATGCTTCGAAAGTCTAGCATCATCTCAAGTTCCCTTTCAGTAGTCTTCCCTTCTTCAGTCATACGTACCTGCGAACCTTCATGCTCTTCCGTACGCAATCAATGTGAAGCATACTATCGCTCCAAAGATGTTGAGGCCAGTTCAGGATGGCCAATCCATCCTATGTCTCCTTCCACCCAATCCTTACACGCCATGTCCCTTGGTGCACACACCAGCAAGGCTGACACGATCGCTGGTGGCTCCGAGGATACAGCCATCATCGGCAGCCCACAGCCGACTCATGTGTGGAGTAATTGAGAAATCGTCCGTCTTAATCACCCTTTCAACCATGGATATCTGTGAGTCGTATCAGGTCCTACGGGGCTACCTCCGCTGATAGACATCCTGCAGCCCGAAGTCCTAAATCCTTCGGCGGCTCGAGGAAGATCAGCCCACGTGGCCGGCAAACATCCACTTATGTCGAATAGGCTCATTCTCTGTTATTAAGGGTCTTTGCAGCGCCGGAACTTTGCGATCCTGATCTTGGACGACGCAGCCATGCGGCCCTCGTCTGCTGTCACCCCAACCCGTATTGGCTTGGTTGATTAAGGGAATATTGCAGAGTCACAGCATTGTCGTTGTCTACTCTCTTACCGAGCGTTTGGATCTGCATGATAGTAAGCCGTGATGCAATCAATTCTGTGCATGCGGTTTAGGGTTACAGTGCAGAGTTTAACGCTCATGCATACAATAGATTGAACATGACGTTAGCATGAAAAGCACCAAATTTCGCCACCTGAAATTCCGCAGCTGTGCATAGTCTATTCATCTTCCAATCTTCCCAATTTCATTGACGGCTGTCGACGGCGGAATCGTAGAGACCTGTCCTGGACAAGGCAACTCCAATGAATTGCTCTCGGATACGGCGGCGGTGGAGTGACAAAGAAGATCAGGTACTAAGCCAAGAAGCGGAATCACAATGTACTCCGAGATGATGCAGTCAGCGCGCACACACTGACGTTAGTGCAAGTGAGCCACGGGACGCTGAAAGATTGGAACCGTGTTGCGGCCAAGCTGCCAGGAAGAACCAACAAGGATTGCCGCAAGAGGTGGAGTAAAGTAGGAGAAAATGTAAAGAAGGGAACATGGGATGATAGTGAGGATGAGAAGTTGCGCGGTGCAGTCGGAGATCATGGTAAAAAGTAAGCTCCTCGATTATCATGCTGGTCCCTACGCGAGGTCTGTGCTGACGGGACCGAAGCTGGACCCAAGTTGCGTTGGTTCTTCAGACGCGCAATGCAGACCGTACGTGACAGTACCCGAGTGATGTGGACTCTGCTCATTTCGCAAGAATGTGCCAAGCGATGGCAGCATTCGCTAGATCCGAATCTTGACCACAGCGAATGGAAAGAACAGGATGATGATCGCCTTCTAGCTGCAGCAACATTATATGGGAGGAATTGGAAGATGATAAAAGACAGGGAGATTCCTGATCGTTCCGCAACCGACATCAAGAATCGGTGAGACGAATCTATCAGTGACCGATGCTGCGCTGACTACGCCTGTATCATACTAGACACGGCATCATCCTTCGGCGCCGGCGGATCGGCTCGGGATCAACCGCGTATGACGAGTCCTTAGAGAACTATGATTCAAAGCACAACGTTGAGTTCTCCCTTTCACAGGACTCTGACGATGAAGAGGACTCGAGCAGCCCATCGAGCAATCATGATATGTTCGCCCGTGAGAACAACTCAATTCCCACTGCTCCAGTGGCATGCATGAGCTTCGGAAACACTGGAAGCTTCCCTGTTATGGATCAGGGCACAACACTGGAGTCACTTCAACCCTACGATCTTTCCAATCAACCACAAAATCATGTCCGGCATACGGACATTCCCATGACTGGGACTTACGTACCTGGTCTACAAGACAGCTTCTTGAATCAAACACCCAATCCTGCAGTAACCAGCGACCCTTTTGCTTTCGATTACCGATGGAATGAAGATACTGTCGCTTTGAGTTCTATTGACATGGGCTCGAGCTCCATTAATACACCATCGACACAGCAGCCCGCCATCGAGGACAGCGACAACCGTACCGTGCTGACTTTGTTCAACGTGGAATCGGGGACACTGAATAGCATGTTGGAAACGGCATTCAACTCAAAGACCAAGGTCAAGATGGAAACGTATCACTGAACAGATATAGTTTGGTTGTACCCTAGGGCATCATGACAATGTCCGCGGGCAAGGACAGACAATGACACAGACATGCATTGCTGGACAGGGTAGTGATTACATAAGGTCATGAATAGGAACTATTAGAGGTCGATGGTTTACCAGCGGCTAACTCTTCTGGGTCGAGCGCGCCAAGGCCACGCGACAAGTGGGATTTGCCTCGCAATAAGGAGGTAAAAATATGGACAAGTGCGGAGTATCGCTTCACAGGAATAGAGCAACATGGCAATCGAGTTCTCAATAGTAGCAGGAACGTGCGCCTTTAAACTCACATTAGTGCAATGCTAGGTCCCTCCCTGCTCTGTACCTTGTCCACTATAGGTGATGAGGAGGAAATTACTTGGCGTCCCCGTTATAGTTATATAATAAGGCCTTAGCTAGTAGTATTACCTATTATATTTATTTAGATTATTTATAGTAGTATATATATATATATTTAGAGTCTTATTAATATTAATTATTATTATTTCTAGGTATATAAGTTTACTTTTAAAATAGTATATCTAGTATTAGTTAATTAATCCCCTTTTCTAGTAATTATAATATAATTAGTAAGTTATAGTCTTTTAAGTATTTAAAATAAGTCTTTTTCCCTTTAAGGAGGCTATATTATTATAGAAGTTTCTACTTATTTAGTATACTAATAATAGCTACGTTTTATATCTCTTTTATTTATATACTTTATATAGATATATTAGTATTATTCTTATAAGTTAAAAGAACTATTTATATACTTAATTTAAATTATCTATATTAGTAATATAGAGAAAAATTATTATTATTTATACTATTTTATTATATAGAAAAATTATTTCTAAACCTTAAAAAGAGGTAATCTACTAGTTACCTAAAATTAAGAAAGACTTAGGGACACTCTAAATACCTATAAATTAGGGAGTTATTACTACTATTAAATTATAAGAAGTTATTATCTAGATATTAAATTAACTATTATATAAATTATTCCTATTATTAGCTAATTACTATCTACTTTTTTTAGTACTTAGTAGTATAGATATATATAGTAGAACCCCTCTTCTTAGCTTAATTTACCCCTATTAGAGAAGTATTTAAAGATAATACTCTATTAATAATAACTACTAAGGGATTATATAGTTAAATATATCCCTATATTATTTTATATACTTACTATAAGTTTAGAAAAATAATTTTTAATATTAATAGTAAAGTCTATTAATTAGTTCTTAAAGTACTTAAAAAGTACTTTCTCTAACTAGAGAAATAAAAAGTTATAACTCTTAAAGAGTTACTAGAATTTTAAATAGCTAGCCTAGTATTATTATTATTAGGGTTAGAGGTAGTAATACCTATATTAGCTAATATAATAATACTATTAGAAATAAGGATACTATTTAATAGTACGGGTAGTATAATTAGGTAGCTCTATATATTAGAAGAGGAGCTCCCTAGAGACCTTAATATCCTTATATAACTTAAGAGGTTTAATATAAGGCTTTAAGGGAGGGCTATTAACTAGTTAGCTTATATATTAAAGGTAGCTAAGATCCTTAGTAAGGAAGGAATTAATTATAAAAATAAAGAAGATAAGGAGATAGTTATTACCTTACCTAAGGAAGAATTCCCTAGAGAGGCTTAAAATATAAAGTTTAATATTAATATAATAGACTAAATTAAGGCGCTTTATTAGACTTATAATAAGAGCCTAGAGGCTTATTTTAAGTATATAGAATAACTCTTAAAGATAATAGGAGGTAGAGATTAAGTAGAGGAGACGGCCTCTAATATATTAAGTATACTAGAAAAGTATTAGCTTACTAATATAATCTATAAATAGATCTCCGGCCTTATAAACTAGGATTTATAACTTAGGATATTAGAATATAAGTTAGAAATAAATAGATTATTATATAAAGTATTTAAGAAAGCTTAGGTATATATAGAAATCCTATTTATACTTAAGGATTTTATAGAAAAGAACTATTAATAGTATAAGCTAGAGAAATTTAGAGTATTCTATATAATAGTAGTAGTAAATAATAGTAATATAATCTAAGTATTTATATCTATAATAACTAGGCCTTAATATTAGGATTAAAATAAAATTTTATAGGATATAGTATTTTACCCCTAGAATAATAACTACTTAGGCTAATTAATAGTAAACTTAAATATATACTTTAGATAAGATAAAGGTAATTATAATTTAGCTAGAGTTCCTCCTAAAGTATATAATAACTTATAGCTAATAGTAGCCCCCTTAAGGTAGATAATAGCGCCGCTAGTAGTAGGTACTAGAAATAGCCTTATATTAAATTCTTAGTTTAATCCCTAGTAATTATTAGGGTAATAACCCCTATAAAATTATAAGACTAGGAACGGATATAGCTTATAAGATTCACGTAGAAACTAATAGGATAGAAACTAAAGGCCGCTTATAGGGCTAAGAACTAATTTTCTACGAGGTAGTAGGCTAATATAAATAAGGGATATCTACCTAGAGTTTATTCCTAATAAATTATATAACTAAAAGATATTAGTAAACTTATAAGTAAATAGCTTAAAGCTATAAGAACCTTAAAAGTATAATAGTAAAAAGCTATATCTAAAATATAATAAACTTAGATATACTAGTCTAGAGTATATAAATTTCCCCCTATTAAGGGAGGAATAGTATTAGATTAGAAAGGAACTAGAAGACTATTAAGTAAAGTAAAAGGCTTATAAGGAAATAAAGGAGGTATAAGCTAACCTATTCTATCTCCCTACCTAATATCTTATATAATAAAATATATAATAAAGCCGTAATATTAATAATAGGTCTTATTAGGAAGTTATAAGTAGATACTATCGCCTTAAAATAATATTATTTTATACCTTATCTTATTAGGAAAAGTACTAGAAGTTCTAGACCTAAGGATTAAAGAATTAGAAGAAGAGGGGAGTTCTTAGATACCCTATTATAATTTAGTATTTAAAGATATTAAGCTAATAGGTTACTTAGTAAATTTAAATACCCTAATACTTAAGTAGTTTAATAATAATACTCTTAGAATATATAATACCTAGTTAGGCGTAAAGAGAAGGAAGAATAATAAACTTAAAGAGGAAGGGTTACTACTACTAGTAATTAAGGGAAAGACTTAGAGAAAGAGAACTCCTACTAAAAAGATAGGAGTTAAGAAAGAATTATTAATAGTCTATAAGCTAATTAGAAAACCTTAAATAGATATTAATTAGATATTAATAAATATAATAATATTATTATTAATAATTTATATATTATAAATCTTACTATTCTTTAGAAAAGAGTTATAAAGACTTAGTTAGGCCCCTAAGAAAAAGGGGAAGAAGAAAATATTTAAAGACCTAAATATTAATATTAGGGTAATAAAAATATTTATAATATAGTATATTAATAAAAAGAGTAGGTTTATACTCCTAGGAAATAGAAGCGTAGGTTTATACTATATATTATTGAAGACTTTATAATAATAGTTTTATAAGATTATATATAAAGAGATAATAGTATAGGCTATAAATATAGTTATTTAGAAGATAGGTAGAAAAAGAATATTTATTCTTATATAATATATTAAGGTAGATTAAGGATCTAATATAATTATTATAAACCTATTATTAATATTAATTATAGATTTACCTATCTATTCTATCTTAGAGTTTAGAAGTAAAAGGGTTATTATATTAGTAGTAAATAGTAAAGATAGTAAACTTAAATATTAAATACTTTTCTAGCTTAGTATAACTAAAATTAAGAGGGAGTAATAGGTATTTATCTCCCTTATAAATAATCCTAGTATTACTATCTTACTTAGGCTCCCTTAGCTTTAATTAGTAGATACTAAGATAGGTATTATAAAGGGTAAGTTAGATCTAAGTAATATAAAGAAATATAAGATAGTAAAAAGGATCTATCCTATTAAAATTAAAACTATCCTAATAGTAATAAAAATTACCCTAGAAAAGTATTAACATTTAAAGCTAATAGTAGAAGATATTATTAAAGGTAATAAGATTATTAATTTATATACTTCTAATAATAACTTAGAGAGTCTCTTAAAGGAGTTTAGTAATAAGAGTAGTAATAAAGATTTTAAATTAGAATCTAATAATAGAGTTAAAAAGTTAAGAAACTAGAGTATCTCTAGAATAATATTAAAACCCTAAAGAATAAGGAATAAAGCGGATCTACTTATACCTCCCTTTAGATATTAAAGCCTTAAAAGGAATACTTTAATAAGTATATAAATAAAGGTAGAGTATATAATAACTTTTAAGTCTATTATATAAATATTAAAATATGAATAGTATTTTAAGAAATACTAAAATATAGATATATCTCCTAGGATATAAAGTATATATATTTACTCTATTAAGATAAGGATAAGTATATAAAGAGGTATAGAGTTACCCTTATAACTTATAATAATATAGTTTTATATAATAATAAGGGGAATTTAAGGTTCCTTATAAGTTAATAGGTAATCTATTAACTTATTAATTATTTAGAAAGTTTTAAATTACTCCTTAAATAAGCGAGAAATAAAGGAATTATACTTAGGGAAGTAATCCCTAGTAATAATACTAAGCTATAGCTATTATAACTAATCTAGATATATAGGGATATTAGAGCTAAGGAGGTTAAGGAGATCCTAGTAATTAATCTAATAATATATAGGATTATACCCTGTAATAGATTAAAGCTATATAAGGTTCTCTAAAAATATTTTATAAATAATAAAGAATAGTAGTTATAAAAGATAGTAAAGTAAAGTATAAAAGTAGGTTATTATAAGAGGTATATAATAATAAATAAAAGGGTATCTTAATAGAATACTAAAGCTATCCTAGTTAATAAAGAGGGAAAGGTTAAACTACGCCTAATATTTAATTATTATTTTATATATAAGGATCTAGCAGGATTATATATAAAACTAGTAATAAAAGTTTATAATTTATTAGGACTACTTATATATACTATATTCTTTTAAGTAGATATTAAGTATAAAAATTAGGTAATATTTATATACCTAGAAGATAAATATTTTCTAGTATTTAATATCCTAGGGATTAGCTAGTTATAGCTAATAAGGATACCTTAGGAGATAAGAACTTTATTATTCATATTTATAAAATTAATAAATATTACCCTTAAGCCTATCCTATTACCTAGTCTAGAGCTATTACTATTATAAAGTAATAAGTTATATAAGTAACTAGAGGTAGTATTTTATATTAATAATATCTTTAATACCTATAACTTATAAGAGAGATAATTTAGGTTTCTCTAAGATTACTTCTTCCTAAGGATATTATAATCTTAATTAAAGCTCTTATTTTCTAAGCTTCTATTAAGAATAATTAAGGTTAAGGCATTAAGTAAGATATATAAGATTAGTAGATATATATAAATTAAGCTAATAACTATTAAAAAAATAAAGAACTAGTTAAGACCTTAGGAGGTTAGTAAAGTTCGCGGATTTCTAGGGACTTAATAGTCTACTAGGAAATAGATTAAGGGATATACTAAGATAGTAAGGCCCCTTTTAAGGCTAATAAGTAATATTAAATAGATATAAAAGGAGTTAGAAGAGCTCTTATTTTAATTAATAAAGAAATTATATATTATTACTAGAGTATTATTCTTATAAGATCTAATTTTTAAGATTTATATATTTAGTAATATATTAGGTTTTAATAGAGGTTACTATATAAAGTAATTATAGAATAGTAAATAAAGGCTAATAATATATAATTTATTTACCTTTAATAAATTAGAAAGGAATTATAATATATATTAAAGAGAGCTAAGAGCTATTATCTACTTTAGATAAAAATTCTCTTATATAATAAGGGCTAATAAACCTTTAATAATTTAGATAGATTATAAACTATTAATAGGCTTTATAAATACTAAGTTTTATAAGGATATCTTTATTAGGTAGGTTATAAAGCTTAAATAGTTATATATATAACTTAAATATATTTAAGGGAAGGAGAATATAGTTATTAATAGCCTTTCTTAAATAATTTTTAATAATATAGATTATAAGATAGATAATATTATAAAAAATTTATTAAAGGAAGTAGAGAAGTATTAAGATAATAAGGTATAGTTCTAGAAATCTAGAAAGGGTAGTTATACCTATATATTAAAGTAACTTAGTAAGGAGGATTATATAAAGAGAATTTAGAAATAAAGAGAGGAGGTAATTATTTAGACTATTAAGTAGATAATAGTTACTATTATTAATATAAAGATAGGGCTATCTATCCCTATAATACTAGTTATAATTAATAGGGAAATACTAGATACTCTACCTTAAGGATTTATATTTCTATTCTTAAAGAACTATCCTAAGCTATATAAGGTAGATTATAAAAATAATAACTAGTATATAAATATATATTACTTTTATACTTAGTAGGAGAAACTAAAAAACCTAAATAAGTAAAAGATAAGTACCTTTAAAAAGAAGTCTTTTTAATTTATATTTAATAGTTATATAAATTAATTAAGAAAAGTTTAAAGATTAAAGAACTATAGATATTATAAAGGGAGAAGTAAATACCCTATTATAAGATATTTATAATAGGAGTAGATATTTCTTTATAAAAATTATTATAAATAAAATCTATAATATTATCTATTAGCCTAGTATAATAAAGGATATTATATAATATATTAAAGGGTATCTACTATATATAAAATAGGTAAATATAACTAGAATAGTACTACTATTACTAATCTAGACTATAAAGCTATTCTAGCTATTAGGAATAAATTATATTATACTATTTATTACCTTAAAGGATAAATAAAAATATATCTTAAATATTATAAATTACTTCTTAAAAGTAATATTTCTAGAGGTAATAGATTTTATTAATATAGTTACTACTATAAGAGTAATTACTAGATACCTTATAACTAGATACCTTATAAGGGTATTAATTCCTAATACTATTTATTTTAAAAATAGGACCTACTTCTTTAATAAGGAAATATCTAGATTCCTTAAGTCCTAAGGAATTATTATACTAGAAGCTTTAAGTAGAGTAAAATACTTAGTTAGTGTAGTAGAAAAATCTAATAATATCTTAATAAAGTATTTTAAAAAAAGGAGAGAAGATATTCCTAGAGAACCTTAAAATATATCTATTTAAATATTAGTAATTAATATTAACTTAAAAACTATTAGCTACCTAGGCTATTTACCCCTTAAAATTCTATATAAAATCTAAGTAATAGGAGTATTTAAATAAGGTATATAAATTAGTAAGTACCTTAAAAAGTTAATAATACCTAATCCTAAAGAAATACTACTAGTTATTTAAGAGTTTATAATAAAGAGGTTAGATATTAAAGAATTAATTCTCTATTAATCTATTTATATAAAGGACCTAATAAAAATAAGATATAATAAAGGGGTAACTCCTACTAAGTTATTATAATATAATTAATAAGTTATAAAAAATAATACTTAAATTAATAAATTAAAATTATCTTTAAAATAGATAGAGCTATTTATAATAGTAGGTTATATTAATAAGTAAGGAACTTTATATAAATTAATTTTAAAGAATAGGAAGGTTATAACTTATATATATTATAATAATTATCTAAAGCTTTATAAGCCGCGTTAAAGATATTTAAGATAGTTAAAAGAAAAACCCCTAATTATTCCCTTTATAATTTAACCTTTAAATATAAGAAGGTAAAGAAAGATATATATCTAATAATTATAATTAATCTTATTAGTAAGGGGTTAAATAATTACTTACTTATAGATATAAGGGAGAGTATATAAATAAGCCTATTATATTAGGGCTATTTAATATATAATAGATATATAAGTAATTAAAGACCTAATTATTAAAAATTTATAAAACTTCCGTTATAAGTAAAATTATTAAGAAATTAAAATAAAAAGGTCTTTAAAAGGGAATAATTAATTCTATTAACTTATAAATATAATAAAAAAAATAAAAATATATATAGCTTTTAAAGGAGTAAGATAGCTACTAATATTAATCTTAAGGCCCTTAATCTATCTTTAACTTATTAAGCCTAAGAATAATTAATTAAAAATTTATAAGAAGATAATTAATATACTTATTAAGTATTAAGATTAAAAGAAGAGGGGGAGTATAAGCTAGGTAGTATATATATTAACTAGTTAACTACTACCTACTTAAGAGGGGGGTAAGGAGGAGGTAGAGTAAGTAGTAAGGGTAGAGGAGGTAGAAAAGAAGGGGGAGGAGTAATATCCTCCCCTTCCTAGTCTTTTACCTAGGAAGGGAAGGACTCTAGGGGATCCTCTACCCTAGATAAAGAAGGAGGGGATAAAGATATAAGAGGGGGGCTTAATATAAGAGGTAGAGAATTTATAATTATATATCTAACCTTAATAAAGTAAAGAGGAGGAGGAGGAGAATAATAATAAGAGTAAAGAGCTCTATTTATAAAGTAGGAATAAATAATATTATTTAAAAGAGTTACTTCCCTTTAATAAGTATAAGTATAAATACCCTCCCTCTTATTAAAGGGGGGATTTAAGATATTATTAAGGGGGGAAGGGGTTATAAGATAAGCTAGGGGGTTAAATAAGTACTTTATAAGCTTATACTATTATAAGTAATTCTTATAATTATTATTATAAAAATTAATTATATAATTAATATAAGCTTTAATATAACCCCTTACTACTACTTTTATATACTAGGTATATAATAGAGCCTTCCTCCTACTAGCTAGCTAATAGAAGAATTTAATAAAAGTAATAAAAATAATAGGAAAATATATACCTAAATAACCTAGCTTAACTCCTCTTAAAAATATAACCTATTTATAGGCCTAGGAGGGAGGTAATAATTTATATTTAATTAAATATATATATTTAAATAGCTAGTAAGCCGGCTAAGGCGCTTATATATTATATAGTTAAAGAACTACTTATTATTAATTATTATTAATTAATAATAGAGAAAATTCCTTAGAGTTAAATAAGGGGAAGAGAAACTTCTTTAAAGAATATAAAAAGGATTACTTATAAAATTAATTTTAATATTAATATAAATTATATAAATTATTATATTAATTATAAGAGTATTAATAGTATATAAATATATATAAGATAAGGGATACCTATTATCTCTAAATAATATAATAGTAGTTAAGGAAAGAAGAAAGAAAAGAGGAAAGAAAGTAGGAATCTCTAAGGTTATACTTATTAAGTAGAGTTTAACTCCTAGTATTACTACTAGAGTAATAAATATAAATATAAAAAATAGTAGTAAATTAATTAATAATATTTTAATAAAAGGCCTTAAGGCTTATAAGGCTATACTAGTTATAAGGAATTATATAGAGTTATAGTAACTATAATCTCTATTATAATTAATTAGTAATTATAAAATATAATATCTTAATAATATCCTAGTAATATAATAAAAGGACCTTATAAATATATCCCTTTAATAATAAGATAAAAGTCTTAGTTTTTAAAAAATATAAAAGTAAATCAATTTTAGTAATATATTTATCCTAGGATTTTATTAATTACTTTAAAGACCTTATATAAAGTAAAATAAAGTAAGACTTAATAAGAATATAAAATAAAGAGGACTTTAAAGGAGTCTAATAAAAAGGGTATAAATACCCTTATAAAGTATAGAAAGTTATATTAGAATAGTTATAATAATATTAATAGGTATTCTTAATAAATAGTAGAGAAGATCTATTAAGGATATAGAGAAAAAGGTGAAAAAAGCTTAAATAAATTAAAGTTATAAAAGGCTAAGAAGGCTAAAGTATAGTTATACTACCTAGCTTATTATCCTAGTAAGTAATTAGGCTAATATAACTAGTATATAAAATATACCTAATAGCCTAAGTAAACTAAGATAAGAATATAATTAAATAGTAAAGTCCTCTAAGTAATCTTAGATAAATAATATTAAAAATCCCTAAGTATAAGTAGCTAAGAGAGATATATTAAAGAAGGGATATTAATCTAAAAGCTAATAAATAATATAAGATAATTAAATATTTAATAGAGTAGATATATATCTATTAAAAGTATTTTATAAGAGTAGCTAAGTTATTACTCCCTATTTATTATAATTATAAAGGGCTTAAATAATAAGAATTAATATATATTAACTTAATATTTAATAAAGTAGATATATATCTATAATAGAATAGCTAGAAGTAAGCTACTAAACTAAGAGTTTAAGAAAAGGATTAAGTATATAAATTAGTATAACTAGAATAATATTTAAAGAAGAGCTTTTTTTACTAAGTTTTATCTAAGGGTCTTTTAAAGTTAATAGATATCTTAGTATATTATTAAATTAATAAATTTTATTAGGGGTTAATTTTATTATAATATATTACTAAGATATCCCTATTATATAACCTCTTTAAGAGGTTATTAATAATAGGATATTTAGTCCTACTACTTAGGGTAGTAATTAAGAAACCCTTCTTAGTATATAATTATAGATAGTAAGATAGGGATAGTATACTACTTTATAAAGGCGTTATATATATATTCTCTAGAGTTAATAAGGAGGAAATTACTTAGCGTCCCTATTATAATTATATAATAAGGCCTTAACTAGTAGTATTACTTATTATATTTATTTAGATTATTTATAGTAATATATATATATATATTTAGAGTCTTATTAATATTAATAATTATTATTTCTAGGTATATAAGTTTACTTTTAAAATAGTATATCTAGTATTAGTTAACTAATCCCCTTTTCTATAGGCTTAGTAACCTTAGCATGCTAGTATAACGTCGCTTAGCAGATGTAACGTTGTCATTCTATGGGAAACTCTGATGTTTCTCAAGCGAAGGGACATGAATCGGTAGCGAATCATCGTCGTTGTAACAACCCTCAGCTAGATTGACACTGATTAATCGGATTTCATGCCAAGCCTTTTGGCGAGCACAGGATAATCTCAACTTTTCAAGGCTTCTTCGTTCTCGCTGGAACAAGACCATCAGGTGACTTGAAGACGCTCAAAGAATGATTAGGCTTAAGATCTTACAGCTCCGTGGATCTCCCAAAATTGGAGTTGAGAGTATTCACATCCTGCGGAGAATCTGTGTGCGATCTGGGTAGGCTCAGCGTGACCTCTTGTTCCATGTCAACATCGTATCGAATTCGAAGTGCGTTTTGGAAGACTTTGATCCTCATGCCAATCTAGGTTTGCCAGTTGGGTGATATTTTCCGAAAAGCTGACACTGCCTTGTCTCATTACAGAAGATTCACTCGGTACTTCTTAATGTATGATATGATGTACTTCATTTGATAGCCAATACAACCCGCCGAAGAGCTGCCACTTTTTCCAGTCTGCTAGCTGATTATCATCTGGCTCATCGAGAATACGAGGCGCCCACCAGGTCCTAAGTGACTCTGTAGACCTTATCATAGAGCCTTCAAGAGTGGAATGTGCCAGCCTTATGATGTCAACTTAATTCCGATCTCCCATATCGGAGTTAAGTACTCGGGTCTTTCCAAGCACCGAAGTGATCATGACTGGCTCTGCAAGCAATTCGTGTGAGAATCTTGTAACCGCTGCGTAGCTCGCGACAACCTAATTTCCATTATATTTATCGAGAAATATGAAGTAACCAACGGTATATGTCTTCCGCATCGGAGGAAAGCCATATCGGCAGACATGATGGGACTTACAGAGAAGGAAGCAAGAGAAACTCGAGGGGCTATCCAGATACAGAAAAGGCCATTCCGACCACATACCAAGGTTCTAACCCAGCCGACTTCCCAGATGGCGGATTCGAAGCATGGCTGGTCATTCTGGGGGCGTGGTGTAGCTTGTTCGTCAGTTTCGGATGGATAACTTCGATTGGCGTATTCCAGGACTACTATCTGAGCCACCAATTGAGCGAATACTCATCCAGTACAGTCTCCTGGATTCCTTCCTTACAAGCCTGCTCGATGTTCATCGGAGCTCCTGTATTTGGGAAGCTCTTTGACAGCTACGGCCCACGCTGGCTTCTGGCTGGCGGGACTTTCTTCCACGTGTTCGGGCTCATGATGGCTTCGATATCGTCAAAGTACTATCAATTACTGCTTTCGCAGGGCCTGTGCAGTTCCTTGGGGGCCGGCGCAATTTTCTATGCCGCGAATAACTCGGGGAGCACTTGGTTCTATCGAAGGAGGGCATTTGCGCTTGGCATCATGTCATCAGGATCTTCATTGGGCGGAGTAATATTTCCGTCAGTCTCAACGCGTCATCTGTGAAGGTTCTCGATGCTGAATTATGCAAGCATTGTGGCATATCGTCTGTTTCCTCGAGTCGGCTATGGATGGACTATGAGAATCATCGCTCTCATGATACTGGCGCTTTTGATTGTTGCGAATCTCACGGTCAAGTCAAGAATCGCGCCGAGACCAAGCCCGTTGAGGATCTCAGACTTTACTCGGCCAATGCTTGAGCTTCGCTTTTGTCTTACAGTGGCGGCCAGCTTCTTCTTTTTCTTCGGAGTTTTCCTACCCCAGAATTTCTTGGTCATTGAAGCCCGCAGTCGAGGAATGTCGGCTCACTTGAGCGAGTACCTGATATCAGTCTTGAATTCGGCGAGGTAAGCGATGATATTCCCATTCGCGGGGGGGGAAAAGCTGATGCGTGTGAAGTGTATTCGGTCGAATACTGCCAGGTTACGTGGGGGACAGAGTAGGCCGATTTAATATCATGATCATGACGACGTTCTTGTCCGCCATCCTCGTTCTGGCTCTCTGGATCCCAGCCCAAGGCAACGTGCCGATCATAATATTCGCAGCCGCATATGGATTTTCGTCCGGAACCTTTGTGTCAATGGTACCGTCCTTAACCGCTCAAATATCTGATATTCGCCAGATTGGCGTGAGGAACGGCACGAATTTCTTCATCGTTGCCTTCGCTGCTCTGTGCGGCAACCCAATCGGCGGGGCACTGACTTCACGGGATCAGGGCGAGTACACATATCTCCAAATCTTCAGCGGCGTAACTATGGCAGTCGGTGGCGCTTTCTACGTTGCATCTCGGCATGTACAGTGTGATGGTTGGAGATGGAAGAAGCTGTGATTCCTATCGCCGATTTATTGCGAGGGCTAGGATGTGGGTGCAGGCTTGGTGCGAAGGCGTATGGATCGTTTCCAGTAGGTCTAGTATCATACTGGCAAACGGGAGTCAGTACTGCACGTAGCCAAAGTAGACTCAGGAGTGAGGTGATGATTTATTTGTAACCCAACTTCCTGCTAGAGCGGGACTAGAGCAAGGGTGGAATAGCGCATGTAGAATAGATCATGTTCATAGGAGTTTGACCAGTGAACTGTCACAGTGGTAACAGACCTCACTCGATGTTCTACCCTGTGCAGAGGACTTTTACGACTTTCTTTGCTCAGGAGTAGCAGCCTTAGTCGAAGTGTCGATCGAGAAGGTGTGTCGGGATACGAGAGCCTCATGATGCGTACCAGCTGGATCTCAACTCACGCAGCAGATTCCATCAACTTTACCCCAAAGCCTTCAAATGCGCTTCTCCGAAATCATCCGAAACGAAGCCCAGTAAGCCACTGAAACGGTGGACACCTGTACCCCATGCAACATCTCTTCAACGATCGCCTCCGGTACTCCTCCAGCCCAGCACTTCTCGGACGCGTGTGGCTTCTTGGAACCGACCTATACTGAGCTTCACTGCCTCTCATGGGGGTCTGATTGCTGTTTGAATACGCGACAAGTATGTCTGGGTATCGGGGAATTGGAACCATCAAGCTGCGCTCTGGGTAGAAGAGCTAGGAAACGAATGAGTGACATACCCACAATATCTAAATTGGCGTCTTCTGTCGTCACGGAGCATGGTGGTGAAAGCGAATGGTCCTCCGCCTCAACCTGAGCAATCCGGCATTCCCAGCAAGAGCATGGAGAATACAAGGCAAAAGACTGTATGGTCTACTATAGACCAGACACTATTCTGGCAAGACGCAACCGGCCTGTATAAGCCATATCCTTGACGTTCGGCCGTCTGTTACTTTTACAGGTAACGCTCACAAGGTTTCCTTCTTGCAGACGAAGCCGCTACGTCGGTTTTGGTACCAATCACTGTGGCCCCTACCCTGTTCAAGATGCAATCGGATACGAAAGAGCTACCATCCTCTTGGCTACCCGCTCAGCGTTACAGCCTGGGTGAATGGTATCTGACCATGTTCGCCGAGTGACCATCATGGAGTAGTAATCCGACGAGTTCGTTCTGTAGTTGATTCTCTCGATGGTAAGTCAAGTCACTTTGCAGATATGTATACGATGGTCACTGGCGATGAACCAACTTGAGCAGCCCTTGGATGGACTGACCTGCTTCAAGTCTTCTCTCGATCTCAAATCCACTGCACATAATTGCAGGAACCAAAACCTTCAATACGGACAGTATGACCATACTAAGACCTGTACGAAACATGATCGATATCCACTTGAAACCCGGGACCCGAGTATGCTCAATGACATCTTCCGCTGGTCCCCTAGTATGTACATCAATGCCGTCATTGACGAAGCCTAAACAAATGATCGGACGAAGTCGCTGCCGCAACCTATTCCCAAAGCCTGACGCTATCTGCTTGAAATCGTTACGTCGGTGTTGATGGCATAGCCTTTTCAGACAGCCGAACTCCCCAATTGTGCAAAGTGAGAATTCTTTATTGACATTATCGTCCATTTTCGAGAAGGCTGCGTGAAGGGGCATGATAGCCTTACTGCTTTGAGTGACTTGTATTTCTTCGCGTTCGATGGCGACCTAGTCAAGGGGTATACTGACCACAGACTGTCGTTCACAGGTGTGAAGCTACTCAATCATTTTGGTGCGCATCACCGTTCGACAAGGGATCAATCATATGAGAGGAAAAGTACCGAGTGATTGGGGAGGGAATTTCACCAGCGTACCAAGACTATCAATTCTCGACTGTGGACGATTTCATGCGTGTCCCCAATATAAATAACCTCGAAGACGACTTCACGTATTCAAGCAAACCTGCAGTCAGTTGTGAGCTTGGATTAAGCGAGTGGGGAAGGAGAAAGGAACTTTCAAACCTAAACATGGACTCAACAAGCGTCGTCCACTCCTTCGGTCCCTAGAGGCCCGTTCCCCTGACAAATACGCTTGCCGACAACGCGAGCTTATACATGCACAAACAACAGTCTTTCAGAGTGGAAGCTCGTTCTGGGCAATAGTCACTAATAGTGCTGAAGCTCAAATCCAACCATTCATTTGATCAATGCTCGATCTAAGCACAATTGTTGTATAGAGTCTAATCGTGACTTTGCTTATCGGGACCGATGGTGGCTTCGGTACTAACATTTCTCGCGCGCATTCCCGAAGATTTCGTAGATGATTTGTGTGCTTTGACACCGAAGTGGCCTGGATGGCTTCGAAAGACAATATCAAGCCTTGCAGGGGCGAAGGAGTTCATTCCATGACGCCCCTCTGCACAATATTGAAGCCGTCCAGACGAAAGCCACAATGCTGTGCCTTGGACTTACACACCATTTTTCGACAGGAGCCAATGCTCTAAGAGGCTCTGCAGTAATAGTGGGCCTGCGCTGAGACTTCTTATATTGCCGATGCTCACGGCAGCTTTGCCCCCAAGAAGAGTCACAATGTATACATTAAGTGCCGCAAGAAGAGGGGAGACACATCAGCTACCACGCTTGTTGCCGCCTAACGAGCGGTAAGGATTGATCTCGTTGGTCTCGCTGGCTGGTCTGGCTGATATGGGTATCGTTCTCAGGGAGGCGTTGTCCCTGCCTTGTCTTCGATCTACAATTTTTCCGTAGGACCCGAGTAAGTGGCTTACTTACTGAAGACCCAATGGTGTCAAGAATCCAAGCGAAAGCCTGGACTCTGATGTCAGGATATGTAGGTTCCTCATTGAAGCTGACACTATGCTGGCCTAGTATACCTGATCAGCGAATCCGATACACAAGGACGCTGTCAAGGGAACTCATCACCTAATTCCACGTGGATCATTCATCAATCTCAAATTCTGAAGCAATCAGCAACATGGCATTGCCTTCGCTCCTCGTCTGCGGCCCCCAGAGCGGCTGGCCCACTCGTCAAGAACTTATCAACCTCAAGGCAATCCTCCTTAGCGAACCTCGTCTTCAACAATTTGTCACTGCAATACGGCAACTCCCAAGGTTATGGCCTTTGTTAACGGCGGCAGTACCAGAACTACAGCCGACAAAAGGATTTGAGCTGCTTGGCCTACTAGTTCAGTGGATCAATGATGAAGACAGTTTCGAAAGAGATCTCCCACCCCCCAACATCGTGTCCACGCCTTTGACCGTAATCATTCAAGTCGTGCAATACTTTCAATATCTAAGAGATCTTGGAAGAACGCATGCAGATGTGTTGGACAGCGTCCAATCGGGCGGTATCCAAGGGTTTTGCACAGGCTTTCTCGCTGCTACAGCCCTTGCCTGTTCAAAAGATGAAACGGAGATATGTGAGCTCGGGGCAGTCGCTTTGCGATTAGCTGTGTGCATTGGTGCTTGTGTGGACCTAGATGGTATATTTGCTGAACCTCCTAATGTAAGCGAATGCCTAGCAGTCAGGTGGAAGACAGAGAAGGGAAGGGACGATGTGAATGAGATATTGAAACAGTATCCCAATGTAAGAGATCATTGCGCTGTGCCACCGTGCGGCCATGGACTGATGGCGAACTAGGCATACATATCTGTAGTCAGCAATCTACAGAGTTTGTCCATCATCGCCGACGTCTCCACTATACTCCCGCTGAGCCGCGATCTTACTTCACGCAATTTGACTATATCCCCAGTCATGATCGGTGGACGATTTCATTCCAAAGGAATGCATGGTGCTGTAAGCAAAATCAACGAGCTCTGCACCAGTGATCGAGACCTTCAATTTCCACCTGCCCAACGTACTCTGGTGCCCATTAGATCGAACGTGGATAGCCTAATCGTTTCTGAAGGCTCGTTACATAGCCTGGCTCTCAAGTCAATCTTGACAGAGACGTCGCATTGGTATGCAACCCTCACCGCTGCAATTATTCCGATCAAGAGCGCTTCCGTTGTCGTTCTCGGTATCGCCGATGCAATTCCCCGCACCATTGTTCGCTCACATGGCTGCACTGTCGTAAATGTCTCAAGTCTACCGCTGACCGATCATGAGCCGACTTCACCATCACTAACACACATCGATCCCGCGGCCCAATCATTGGCCTACCCTACGCCCCTGTCAAAATATCCTGCAAACGCCATCGCGATTGTAGGAATGGCTTGCAAATTCCCCGGCGCCGACTCGCTCGATGAGTACTGGAACAATATACGCTCTGGGCTGTCGTCAGCCGAGGAAGTTCCGGCCAGCCGTATCGACATCTATGGACACCGAAGGACCATGGATCCTAAAGCCCGGTTTTGGGGCAATTTTGTTCGAGACCCTGATGCATTCGATCATCGGTTCTTCAAGAAGTCGTCGCGCGAGGCCGTGCAAATCGATCCGCAGCAAAGGCTTCTCTTACAATGTGCCTATCAGGCTATCGAGTCTTCCGGGTATTTCAGCGAAGATGAAGAGTCACGCCCTACAGATATTGGCTGTTACGTGGGTGTCAATGCAAGTGACTATAACGACAACATTGCTTCACATCCGCCTACAGCGTTCTCAGCCTTGGGTACATTGAGGGCATTTTTAAGTGGGAGAATCAGCCATCATTTTGGCTGGACGGGTCCATCTGTCACCTCCGACACAGCTTGCTCGTCATCCTTAGTAGCTATTCACCAAGCCTGCAAAGCGATCCAACTCGGCGAATGTTCGAGAGCAGTTGCTGGAGGAGTCAATGTCCTCACAAGCCCTTATCTCTATCAAAATCTCAAAGCCGGCGGGTTTCTAAGTCCGACGGGTCCAACGAAACCCTTTGATGCCAAGGCTGATGGATATTGTCGTGGTGAAGGTGTTGGTTTAGTGGTATTGAAAAGTCTTTCGGCCGCGATTGCTGATCATGATCATGTCCTCGCTGTGATTGGAGGATCTGTAGTCAATCAGAACAGCAACACAAGTGGGATCACTGTTCCTTGCTCAGCATCACAAGTCGATCTGTATCATAGGGTAGCAGCGATGTCTGGTATCAAACCTACAGATGTGTCTTTCGTTGAAACTCATGTAAGATCTGTGTATCGTATAGTCTCGAGGATTATCTAGCTAAAGTCGTTGACACAGGGCACCGGGACTCCAGTCGGTGATCCACTAGAGTCAGCAAGTCTACGACAAGTTTTCGGCCACGCTGATAGACCCACAACTCTCTATCTTGGCTCGGTGAAAGGCAACATTGGTCATACAGAAGCAGCTTCAGGGGTCGCTTCTCTCATCAAGACAGTCCTAATGATGCAGCACGAAGAGATACCGCTTCAAGCGAACTTCACATCCCTCAATCCTAAGATTGGTGCTCTTGAGAATAGCCACATGGCCATCCCAGAGACGACTAAGCCATGGACCTCCGACTTCCGCATAGCATGTGTCAACAATTACGGGGCAGCAGGAAGCAATGCAGTTGCACTAGTATGTCAGCAACCCACGGTGCTTGGAGAAAGGCACGAGACGTTGAGTAGGTACCCAATAATACTGACCGCACACTCCCACGAGAGCCTTGAAGCCTACCGTAACATGGTTCTGAAAAAATGCTCTTCGGTATCCCTGAGCGATCTAGCATATAATCTGGCCATCAAACAAAATCGATCACTCCCTCACTTAGTGGCAATGACGGTATCAGACGGCACTTGCGTGGAACAGAAAATTTCCGAATGTGAAGCAGTCGAGGTTTCGAAACCGACAAAGCCGCTCGTTCTTGTTTTTGGGGGACAAGAGTCTGCGATAGTTAGTCTCTCGAGAGAATTGTATTCAGCATCAGTCTTGCTCCGCTCTCATTTAGATCACTGCGATCGATTACTTCGCTCCACCGGCTTCCGAGGATTATACCCAAGTCTCTTCTGTACGGAGCCTGAGCATGATGTCGTGCAACTTCACAGTATGCTATTCTCGTTACAATACTCTATCGCGAAGTCCTGGCTCGATTCGGGCGCTCATGTGGAGGCTGTTGTTGGACATAGCTTTGGACAGCTCACAGCATTGTCCGTATCTGGCTGCCTCACCCTTGAGGATGGCCTCAAACTTGTCACCGGTCGAGCAATTCTCATGCAAAAGCACTGGGGCTCGGAGCCCGGAAGCATGATCGCTGTTGATGTAGGTTCCAAGGCCGCAACAAATCTTGCAGCAGACTGTGGCGTGGAGGTTGCTTGCTACAACGGCCCTACCAGTCAAGTCCTCGTTGGCTCAAAGGCTTCTATCAATAAAATCAGCGAGCATGCAGCCACCACCTCTATGAAACATAAATGCTTGAACGTCGCGAACGGATTCCACTCGAAGTTCACTGAGTCTCTCTTGCCTAGTCTTGAGGAGCTTGCTGAACAGCTTGTCTTCAAGGAGCCCAGACTTGCTCTGGAGACCTGCTCACGAGGCGAGAGCTGGACGAACTTCGGTCCGCGTCTGATTACGGAACACACCAGGACCCCTGTGTACTTTCAACAAGCTGTTGAGAGAATCTGTGAACGTCTCGGTCCTTGTACATGGCTTGAAGCAAGCTCTGCTACTTCTGTCACTTCAATGGTCCGCCGAGCTCTTGGTCCTGCAGCGAGCCGAGATCACACTTTCCAACCTTTGCAGCTCAACAACCCAGACGCAGTTGGATTACTAGCTGATGCTGCCACAAATCTTTGGCAATCCGGACACAAAATCCAGTTCTGGCCGTTTCACAAAAGTCAGAAGGGTGAATACTCCTACATTAATCTACCTCCGTATCAGTTCGAGAAGACGAGGCATTGGTTAGACTACGTCGATCATGCTTCCAAAACTTCACCCGAAAAGCCTATGAAGCCTGATGAAGAAATCCCACTACTCTCATTGCTTACGCAGAGTGACGGTGATGGAAAGTTCTTGGTCAATCCAAAGAGCAAGCAGTACAAGCTATTTGTGCAAGGCCACGCTGTGCTTGGCGCTCCGTTGTGTCCGGCAACGCTTTACGTTGAACTTGTGGCCCAAGCAGCGATGGGACTCAAGCAGGATCCCGATCCGGTGCCTCGCGTGGAGAACATGGAGGTTCAAGCACCACTTGGATACGACGTGGAGAGAATCATATTGCTCAGGCTGACTGCCGTCACAAATGATGTGTTCGCGAAGTCCTTTGTTGTGGAAAGTCGCGATAAACGAGATGAAAGTAACAAATTCGTAACACATGCTACAGGGAAAGTGATGCTTCGAGGAGCACATGATTCCGAGACGGACAGTCAATTCTCACGGTATCAGCGACTGACAGGGCGCACCAAATACGACGAAGTATCTCGCGATCCAGGAGCTGCGCAAATACGAGGCTCCATGGTCTACAAGGTCTTCTCTAAGGTCGCCCAATATGCAGGCTACTACAAAGGCGTTGGAGATATCACAGCTAACGAGTATGAAGTCGTGGCCAAGATCAAGATGCCGGCTCCTGGGGTCAGCACCGAGTTCGGCAATACAATTTGTCACCCGATGACGATAGACAATGCAATCCAAGTTGCGGGCATACATGTCAATTGCTTCAACGTTTGTCTTGATAATGAGGTCTACGTATCGACAAAAGTTGATCTCATACAACCAAGTTATGACTTTTTGAAAGCAAATCATGATGATCGAGAGTGGACAGTATATTCCAGCTTCTCTAGAACAACCGATAAAGAGGTCATCAATGACATCTTTTTCTTTGATAGTGTGACAAAAGATCTGGTACTGATCGTTCTGGGTGCTCGGTTTACCAAGGTCCTTATTAGTTCTTTGACCAGGGTACTCAATAGGGCGAACAATTCCAGAGCATCTTCACCTGCTGCTAAGATCAGCTCTCGAACCTCTACACGTCCAAGCAGCCCCAGAAGAACTACGATACTGCCAGATCAAGAACAAACCAAGCGGCAGCCTACTATACCAAAGGATGTGTTTCCTGCAGTTCAAGACCTTCTTAGCAGTATTGCTGACATACCTAAAATGACAGTCAAGCGCGAATCCACGCCTGACGAATTAGGAATTGACTCGTTGATGGTCACCGAAGTGCTAAGCGACATACAGCAAGCCTTTGCTGTTGAGGTTCCGTCCGAAGACTTCATGGCATTGTCAGATGTGCAAGCTCTCTGCAAATATCTCGACAGTAAGATAGGAGGTTCGACCTTGGAATCATCAGAGCCTACAAGTGGTTCAAGCAGCAGTCAGGGAGACGCGGAAACTCCCGCAACTGAACTCGGTGGCGGTGTTCCACCTGCCGATGACCTTGTCTCGCGCTTAGCACAACTGGTGGCCGAGCACCTCGAGACCACAACAGCCATGACGCATGAGACCTCGTTAGCCGACAATGGGATGGATTCCCTGATAGGTGTCGATTTACTCAATGATATCGAAAAGGAATTCGGCACGCAGGTTCAAATGGAGCAGATGAGCATGGAGTCTACGTTTGGCGATCTTTGCAACTTGGCATTACCTAAACGACTGGAACCAAAGACTCCTCCTTGGGCGGGAAGCTCAACAACCCCTCAACAAAGCCGAGATCTGGGGGTCGATCACGCGGAGACCAGCTCAAGGCCTGCGACGCTGGCTGACACTCAACACGCCTTTGAATCCATTCGATATGATTACATGGACTATGCGGCTGAAACTGGGTTCTCGACTTTTTGGTCGCAGTGCTATCCGGCCCAGGCAAAGTGCGTGCTAGCCTACGTCGTCGAAGCTTTCGTAGCTCTGAAATGTCCTCTTGATTCGATGCAACCTGGGCAAGAGCTACCTAGCATTCTATTTCAGGAAAAGCACAAGCTTCTTGTTGATCAGCTATACGAGATCTTGATCGACGCTTCCTTGGTATCTCGTACAGGGAGCTCCCTTGTCCGCACAGCCAATGCAGTCCATGGGATACCCTCTGGGGAGCTTCTCAAGAACATCCTGCAAGATTATCCACAGCATATATCGGAGCACAAGCTCCTCCACATCACCGGAAGTCGATTAGCGGATTGTCTGTCCGGCAAGGCCGACCCCTTACAGCTACTGTTTCGGAAGAAAGAGAACAGAGATCTATTGGAAGATGTCTATACTAATGGGCCAATGTACGCTGCAATTACCAAACAATTAGGAAGCTTCTTCGAAAAGTCTTTTGCGAACGCCAAGGGCAAAGTCAATATCTTAGAGCTTGGAGGGGGTACTGGAGGTACTACCAAATATATTCTCGGCCATCTGATTCAACTCAACGTTGATTTTACATATACTTTCACCGATATATCGGGATCCCTTGTTACGGCCGCCAAGAAGAAGTTCGCTGGGTACAGGAATATCGAGTATAAAGTCATTGACATAGAAAAAGAGCCTACTCAAGACCTCGTCGGCAAACACCACGCAATCATCTCCACCAATTGTATACATGCTACCAAGAATCTGTTTGAGTCTTCGACCAATATCTTAAAGATGCTTCGACCAGATGGATTTCTCTCCCTAGTCGAGTTCACTAGAAACATGTTCTGGTTCGACCTTGTCTTCGGCCTTCTCGACGGCTGGTGGTCTTTCAATGACGGCCGCAAACACGTACTTGCTGACGAGAACTTTTGGGAGAGCAGTATGAAACGGGCTGGCTTCAAGCATGTTACCTGGACCACCGGAGATACTCCCGAGGCCAATACTCTCCGTATCATTACGGGCTTTCCCGAAGCCAACAAGCTCGAATCTCAGAAACCGAATTTTGATATGGAGACTGTTGTGTACAAGCGAAGAGAAGAGATCTCGTTGCACGCGGATATCTACTATCCCCCTGTGGCCGAAGTACCTAAGCGGAAGTCGTGGCCAGTCGGTATAAGACCCTTTTCTCACGCTTACATAGCAGTACTGACTCTACGTGTAGCTCTCATGATCCACGGCGGCGGCCATGTAATGCTCTCTCGCAAAGATATTCGGGCCAAGCAAACTCAGCTCCTTTTGGACAATGGCCGCCTACCTGTCAGCATCGACTACAGGCTCTGCCCAGAAGTCAACCTCATCGACGGCCCTATGAGCGACGTCTGTGACGCGCTACAATGGGTGAAGACTACGTTACCGCAGATGGATCTCAAGTACCCAGGTCTGAAGATAGATGTGGAGACGATCGTCGTTGTGGGTTGGTCGACTGGCGGTACCCTTGCCATGTCCCTGGCGTGGTCGGCTGGCCTAAAGGGCATCAAGCCGCCGGAGGCCATTTTAGCATTCTATTGCCCTACAAATTACGCTGCCAGTTGTAAGAAATCTTACATCCACCACCGTCGAGCACGAGTGTGACTAACGATCATGTATGTAGGTTGGAAGCAAACAAATTTCCCGAACGGCTCCGCCGCCGCTGCGAACAGCGGGTACGATCTTCTTGAAGGCGTCCAAGATAAGGCGGTCAGTTCACCCATACCATGCCCCAATGTGCGCATACAACTATCTCTGACCCCAACAACTAATACAACTCTCAGATCACCGCCTACAACGCTCCAACCAAAGATTTCGCCCTCGGCGGCTGGATGTCGCTTTCCGATCCCCGCTCCCGTATTGTTCTACACATGAACTGGAAAGGCCAAGCCCTTCCCGTCCTCCTGAACGGTCTGCCCTCCAAGAGCCAAGCTGCGAACTCAGATATCGACTACACCGACCTTCCTCAGCCCAGCGCCGAGCAGATTGCGTCCATCAGTCCACTAGCTCAGGTCCAGAAAGGCACGTATCGGACACCTACGTATTTGGTTCATGGCACTCAGGATGATTTGGTTCCGTGGCAACAGAGCGAAGAATTTGCGGATGCATTGCAGAAGAATGGGGTGCGTGCAGGATTAGAGGTTGTTCAGGGGAAGGCCCATTCGTTTGATTCATTCCGGGACCCGGATGGGAGGGCGTGGGAGAGTGTGAGAAAGGGATATGAATTCCTATTTGAGCAGTCAGGTTGAGGCGATTGGGTGGGTGATGAGCGATTGGGACTGTGAAAAGTTAGGGTGGTAAATGAGTTTCAACAAATATGTATGTTGCTTGATAGACTTCCAGAATGTCAATGATAGATGCTATAGACGATAGACTTGATCAGTTGATACGATTTTATGCAAGGTTGTTTGGGGAAGCTGCCAAGGCTGTGAGAAGAGGTATGCTTACTTTGAAGACAGTGCATGAAAGACCTCTACGCATACGAACCTCCTATTATTTCAATAGTGACTTGGATTGATAAAAGCCCGGGGTGACTACGGTTAAAGAGAACTCCGAGTGTTCGTGCCAAGCCTTTGACTTAAACGGCAGGAGAAAAGGGGATTAGTTAACTAATACTAGATATACCATTCTAAAAGTAAACTCGTATACCTAGAAATAATAATAATTAATATTAATTAGACTCTAAATCTATATATATATACTACTATAAATAATCTAAATAAATATAATAGGTAATACTACTAGCTAAGGCCTTATTATATAACTATAATAGGGACGCTAAGTAATTTCCTCTTTATTAGCTTTAGAGAATATATATATAGCGCCCCTATAAAGTAGTATACTATTACTATCTTACTATTTATAATTATATATTAGGAAGGGTTTCCTAATTACTTCCCTAAGTAGTAGGATTAAATATCCTATTATTAATAGCCTCTTATAAAGGTTATATAATAGGGATATCTTAGTAATATATTATAATAAAATTAACCCCTAATAAAATTTATTAACTTAATAATATACTAAAATATCTATTAACTTAAAAAGACCCTTAGATAAGACTTAGTAAGAAAAGCGCTTTTTTAAATATCTTTTTAGATATATTAATTTATATACTTAATCCTTTACTTAAGCTCTTAATTTAGTAGCTTACTTCTAGCTATTTTATTATAAATATATATTTACTCTATTAAATATTAAGTTAATATATATTAATTCTTACTATCTAAGCCCTTTATAATTATAATAAATAGGGAGTAATAACTTAGCTATCTTTATAAAATACTTCTAATAGATATATATCTACTCTACTAAATATTTAATTATCTTATACTATTTATTAACTTTTAGATTAATATTACTTCTTTAATATATCTCCCTTAGCCGCTTATACTTAAAGATTCTTAATATTACTTATTTAAGATTACTTAGAGGACTTTACTATTTAATTATATTCTTATCTTAGCCTATTTAGATTATTAGGTATACTTTATATACTAGTTATACTAGCCTAATTACTTACTAAATAATAAGCTAGGTAGTATAACTATACTTTAACCTTCTTAGCCTTTTATAACTTTAACTTATTTAAGCTTTCTCTACCTTTTTTTATATCCTTAATAGATCCTCTCTATTATTTATTAAGAATACCTATTAATATTATCTTAACTATTCTAATATAACTTTCTATACTTTATAAGGGCCTTTATACCCTTTTTATTAGACTCCTTTAAAGTCCTCTTTATTCTATATTCTTATTAAGTCTTACTTTAATTTACTTTATATAAGGTCTTTAAAGTAGCTAATAAAATCCTAGGATAAATATATTATTAAAATTAATTTACTTTTATATTTTTTAAAGACTAAGACTTTTATCTTATTATTAAAGGGATATACTTATAAGGTCCTTTTATTATACTACTAGGATATTATTAAGATATTATATTTTATAATTACTAATTAATTATAGTAGATATTATAGTTATTATAACTTTATATAATTCCTTATAACTAATATAACCTTATAAGCCTTAAGGCCTTTTATTAAGATATTATTAATTAATTTACTATTATTTTTTATAGTTATATTTATTACTTTAATAGTAATATTAAGAGTTAAACTCCGCTTAATAAATATAAGCCTAGAGATTCCTACTTTCTTTCCTCTTTTTTTTCTTCTTTCCTTAACTACTATTATATTATTTAGAGATAGTAGGTATCCCCTTATCTTATATATATTTATATACTATTAATACTCTTATAATTAATATAATAAATTATATAATCTATATTAATTTTAATTTTAATTTTATAAGTAATCCTTTTTATATTCTTTAAAGAAGTTTCTCTTCCCTTTACTTAGCTCTAAGGAATTTTCTCTACTATTAATTAATAATAGTTAATAATAAGTAGTTCTTTAATTATATAATATATAAGCGCCTTAGCTAGCTTACTAGCTATTTAAGTATATATATTTAATTAAATATAAACTATTACCTCCCTCCTAGGCTTATAAATAGGCTATATTTTTAAGAGGAGTTAAGCTAGGTTATTTAAGTATATATTTTCCTATTATTTTTATTACTTTTATTAAACTCTTCTATTAGTTAGCTAGTAGGAGGAAGGCTCTATTATATACCTAATATATAAAGGTAGTAGTAGGGGGTTATATTAGGGCTTATATTAATTATATAATTAATTTCTATAATAATAGTTATAAGAACTATTTATAATAATATAAGCTTATAAAGTACTTATTTAACCCTTTAACCTACTTTATAACCCCTTCCCCCCTTTATAATATCTTAAATCTCCCCTTTAATAAGAGGGAGGGTATTTATACTTATATCTATTAAAAGGGGGTAACTCTTTTAAATAATATTATTTATTCCTACCTTATAAGTAGAGCTCTTTACTCCTATTATTATTCTCCTCCTTCTCCTCCTTACTTTACTAGGGTTAGATATTTAATTATAAATTCTCTACCTCTTATACTAGGTCCCCCTCTTATATCTTTACCCCCTCCTTCTTTATTTAAGGTAGAGGACCCCCTAGAGTCCTTCCCTTCCTAAGTAAAAGACTAGGAAGGGGAGGATATCCCTCCTCTCTATTCTTCTCTACCTCCTCCTCCCTTACTACCTACTTTACCTCCTCCTTACCCCCCTCTTAAGTAAGTAGTAGTTAACTAGCTAGTATATATACTACTTAGCCTATACTCCCCCTCTTCTCTTAATCTTAATATTTAATAAGTATATTAATTATCTTTTTATAAATTTTTAGTTAATTATTCTTAAGCTTAATAGGTTAAAGATAGATTAAGGGCTTTAAAGTTAATATTAATAACTATCTTACTCCTTTAAGAGCTTTATATATTTCTTTTTTTCCTCTTATTATATTTATAAGTTAATAGAATTAACTATTTCCCTTTAAAGACCTTTTTATCTTATTTTCTTAATAATTTTACTTATAAAGGAAGTTTTATAAATTTTTAATAACTAGGTCCTTAATTACTTATATATCTATTATATGTTAAATAGCCCTAATATAATAGGCTTACTTATATATTCTCCCTTATATTTATAAGTAAGTAATTATTTAACCCCTTATTAATAAGATTAATTATAGTTATTAAACGCGTATCTTTCTCTACCTTCTTATATTTAAAAGTTAAATTATAAAGGGAATAATTAGGGGTTTTTCCTTTAACTATCTTAAATATCCTTAATATAGCTTATTAAGCTTTAGATAATTATTATAATATATATAAGTTATAACCTTCCTATTCTTTAAGATTAATTTATATAAAGTTCCCTATTTATTAATATAGCCTACTATTATAAATAGCCCTATCTATCTTAGGGATAATTTTAGTCTATTAATTTAAGTATTATTTTTTATAACCTATTAGCTATATTATAATAACTTAATAGGAGTTATCCCTTTATTATATTTTATTTTTATTAGGTCTTTTATATAAATAGACTAGTAGAGAATTAATTCTCTAATATCTAACCTCTTTACTATAAACTCTTAAATAACTAGTAGTATTTCCTTAAGATTAAGTATTATTAACTTTTTAGGGTACTTACTAATTTATATACCTTATTTAAATACTCCTATTACTTAGATTTTATATAGAATTTTAAGGGGTAAATAGCCTAGGTAGCTAATAATTCTTAAGTTAATATTAATTATTAATATTTAAATAGATATATCCTAAGGTTCTCTAGGAATATCTTTTCTTCTTTTCTTAAAATACTTTATTAAGATATTATTAGACTTTTTTATTATATTAACTAAGTATTTTACTCTACTTAGAGCTTTTAGTATAATAATTCCCTAGGACCTAAGGAATCTAGATATTTCCTTATTAAGGAAGTAGGTCCTATTATTAAAATAAATAGTATTAGGGACTAGTATCCTTAGAAGGTATCTAGTAATTACTCTTATAATAGTAACTATATTAGTAAAATCTATTACCTCTAGAAATATTACTCTTAAGAAGTAATCTATAATATTTAAGATATATTTTTTATTTACCTTCTAAGGTAATAAATAGTCTAATATAATCTATTCCTAATAGCTAGAATAGCTCTATAATCTAGATTAATAATAGTAGTACTATTCTAATTATATTTACCTATTTTATATATAATAGATACCCTTTAATATACTATATAATATCCTTTATTATACTAGGCTAATAGATAATATTATAGATTTTATTTATAATAATTTTTATAAAGAAATATCTACTCCTATTATAAATATCTTATAATAGGGTACTTACCTCTCCCTTTATAATATATATAGTTCTTTAATCTTTAAACTTATATATTAATTAATTTATACGACTATTAAATATAAATTAAAAAGACTTCTTTTTAAAAGTACTTATCTCTTACTTATTTAGATTTTTTAATTTCTCCTATTAAGTATAAAAGTAATATATATTTATATACTAGTTATTATTCTTATAATCTACTTTATATAGCTTAGGATAGTCCTTTAAGAATAGAATAATAAATCCTTAAGGTAGAGCGTTTAGTATTTCCCTATTAACTATAATTAGTATTATAGGGATAAACGGCCCTACCTTTATATTAGTAATAGTAACTATTATCTACTTAATAGTTTAAATAACTACCTCCTTTCCTTACTTTGAAATACTCTTTATATAATCTTCTTTATTAAGTTACTTTAATATATAAGTATAACTACCCTTTCTAGATTTCTAAAACTATACTTTATTATCTTAATACTTCTCTACTTCCTTTAATAAATTTCTTATAAGATTATCTATCTTATAATCTATATTATTAAAAATTACTTAAGAAAGGCTATTAATAATTATATTCTCCTTCTCTTAAATATATTTAAGTTATATATATAGCTATCTAAGCTTTATAACCTACTTAGTAAAGATATCCTTATAAAACTTAGTATTTATAAAGCCTATTAATAGTTTATAATCTATCTAAATTATTAAGGGTTTATTAGCCCCTATTATATAAGAGAATTTCTATTTAAAGTAGATAATAGCTCTTAGCTCTCTTTAGTATATATTATAATTCCTTTTTAATTTATTAAAGGTAAATAAATTATATACTATTAGCCTCTATTTACTATTTTATAATTATCTTATATAATAACCTCTATTAAAACCTAATATATTACTAAATATATAAATCTTAAATATTAGATCTTATAAGAGTAATACTCTAGTAATAGTATATAATTTCTTTATTAATTAAAATAAGAGCTCTTCTAACTCCCTTTATATTTATTTAATATTACCTATTAGCCTTAAAAGGGGCCTTATTATCTTAGTATATCCCTTAATTTATTTCCTAGTAGACTAATAAGTCTCTAGAAATCTATGAACTTTACTAATATCTTAAGGTCTTAATTAGTTCTTTATCTTTTTAATAGTTACTAGCTTAATTTATATATATCTATTAATCTTATATATCTTACCTAAGGCTTTAACCTTAGTTGTTCCTAATAGAAGCTTAGAAAATAAGAGCTTTAGTTAAGACTATAATATCTTTAAAAAGAAGTAATCCTAGAGAAACCTAAATTATCTCTCTTATAAGTTATAGGTATTAAAGATATTATTAATATAAAATACTACCTCTAGTCGCTTATATAGCCTATTACTTTATAATAGTAATAGCTCTAGACTAGGTAATAAGATAGGCTTAAGGGTAATATTTATTAATTTTATAAATATAAATAATAAAGTTCTTATCTCTTAAGGTATCCTTATTAGTTATAACTAGCTAATCCCTAGGATATTAAATACTAGAAAATATCTATCTTCTAGGTATATAGATATCGCCTAGTATCTATATTTAATATCTACTTAAAAGAATATAGTATATATAAGTAGCCCTGATAAATTATAAACTTTTACCGCTAGTTCTATATAAGATCCCGCCGGATCCTTATATATAAAATAATAATTAAATATTAGGCGTAGTTTAGCCTTTCCCTCTTTATTAACTAGGATAGCTCTAGTATTCTATTAAGATACCCTTCTATTTACTATTATATACCTCTTATAATAACCTACTTCTATACCTTACTCTATTATCTTTTATAGCTACTATTCTTTATTATTTATAAAATATTTTTAAAGAGCCTTATATAGCTTTAATCTATTATAAGGTATAATCCTATATACTATTAAATTAGTTATTAAGATCTCCTTAACCTCCTTAGCTCTAATATCCCTATATATCTAGATTAGCTATAATAGTTATAACTTAGCGTTATTACTAAGGATTACTTCCCTAAGTATAATTCCTTTATTTCTCGCCTATTTAAGGAGTAATTTAAAACTTTTTAAATAATTAATAGGTTAATAGATTACCTATTAACTTATAAGGAACCTTAAATTCCCCTTATTATTATATAAAATTATATTATTATAAGTTATAAAGGTGACTTTATACCTCTTTATATACTTATCCTTATCTTAATAGAGTAAATATATATACTCTATATCCTAAGAGATATATCTATATTTTAGTATTTCTTAAAATACTATCTATATTTTAATATTTATATAATAAACTTAAAAGCTATTACTTACTCTACCTTTATTTATATACTTATTAAAGTATTCCTCTTAAGGCTTTAATATATAAAGGGAGGTATAAGTAGATCTACTTCCTTCTTTATTCCTTAAGGTTTTAATATTATTCTAGAGACGCTCTAGTTTCCTAACTTTTTAACTCTATTATTAGATTCTAATTTAAAATCTTTATTACTACTCTTATTACTAGACTCCTCTAAGAGACTCTCTAAGTTATTATTAGAAGTATATAAATTAATAATCTTATTACCTTTAATAATATCTTCTACTATTAGCTTTAGAGGCTAATACTTTTCTAGGGTAATTTCTATTATTATTAGGATAGTCTTAATTTTAATAAGATAGATCCTTTTTACTATCTTATACTTCTTTATATTACCTAGATCTAACTTACCCTTTATAATACCTATCTTAGTATCTACTAATTAAAGCTAAGGGAGCCTAAGTAAGATAGTAATACTAGGATTATCTATAAGGGAGATAAATACCTATTACTCCCTCTTAATTCTAGCTACGCTAAGCTAAAAAAGTATTTAATATTTAAGTTTACTATCTTTATTATTTACTACTAATATGATAACCCTTTTACTTCTAAACTCTAAGATAGAATAGATAGGTAGATTTATAGCTAATACTAATAATAGGTTTATAATAACTATATTAGATCCTTAATCTACCTTAATATATTATATAAGAATAAGTAATCTTTTTCTACCTATCTTTTAAATAATTATATTTATAACTTATACTATTATCTCCTTATATATAATTTTATAGAACTATTATTATAGAGTCTTTAATAGCGCGTAGTATAAACCTATACTTCTATTCCCTAGTAGACTAACCGCGTTAGGTCGGTACTTTAAACTCGAGTCGGGTTCCTAACTCGACTCTTAGCGAGTTAATACTAAATTCCTAGCCTAAGTATTCGAGTTAGTACTAATAGTTAGTACTAAGTATTTAAGTTAATATTATAGGGTAGTACTAAGTATTAGTATTAAAGTATTAACCTAACTTACTAAGACTTTAGTTTTAATAAGGGTATTTTATTAGACTATAATATTAGGAATACTTTATAGTAATATAAAAAGGTAATATAGTTATTTAATAGTTATTAGTAGATAGCCTATCTATCTATCTAGTTAGATATCTCTATAATCTCGTGCTTATAATCCTTTTATTTATTACTATCCTCCTTACTATTATTATACTTACTATTATTATCCTTATTATTACTATTAATCTTACTAGTATCTTCTAGCTTATATCCCCTATCCTCTTCTTTATCCTCCTTAGTAGTATACTTAATTTCTTTCCTATTAGTACTAACTTTAATTAAGATACCCTCCTTATCTTAATTCCTCTTTATAGGGTTAGGTATAATGTAATCCTTTATATTAAATATATTAGTATACTCTTATATAAACTTAGTATAAGCGTTTATAATATTAGGGTCCTATATATCTTTTAACTCCTCTAGACCCTTATAATATATAATCCTTTACTTAATAATTTATATAATTAGTAGATTAAATCTAGTAAATTCTAGCCTAATAGTATCCGTATCTTCCTTAGAAGTATTTTAAAAGTTAAGTTAATTAGAAGATAGGATTAAAGATAGATTATATATTTACCTCTTTTATAGAACTAGTTATACTATTTATATTCTCTATATTATTTACTAATTTACCTAGCTTAGCTTATTCCTTAGTAGCCTCTTTATTATCTTTAAGGTGTAGCTCTATCTTAAAATATTCTACTACGTAGTATTAGCTATTTAGGAAGTATTATATTACCTAATTATATTATTATAAATCCCTCTTTTACATCTTTCCTCCTTTATAATATCTTTTACCTTAATAGCTAGCTTTATATAATCCTCTTTAGTAGCTATCTTCTATATATCTAATTCCTTTAACTTCTTAATCCTCTTTAATACTACTACGCGGTTATTAGATACTTTTATATATAATAGCTTTTTATTATTATCTTAGTCCTTTACGCGTTCTCTACTTATAATTAATTTAAGATTTTAGTTATAAGGACTTAATATTACTATAATATTATATTAGCTTATCTATCTAGTAATATATTTAGGTAATATAATTAGTAATAAATACTTATTATATATTAATAACCTATCTTACTATAATATCTTAAATATATAGAGGTAGGAGGAGTTATAAAGAAGATTTTAAGGGGTAATTCCACTTATAATTACGCTTATAATTACGCGGAATATTCCGCCCGACGTTACTTTACCTTATATTAAAACTTCTAAACCTTATATTCCTTCTTTTATCTACTATTATATATATTTAACGACTTTAATAATAGCTTATACTAAGTAGACTAGTAATATTATTTTATAATATATTTCTTACTCTATATATTAATAGGTAGATAGTATAATCAGGTAATAAAACGCTAAAATTACTAGCTACTAGAAGAGGTAAACCCTTACGGGGTAGGGGAGTAAATAAGCTATTACGTGGGAAGGGAAAGGTAATATAAATAGGTAATATATTAAAATGTAATTAGTTAATCCTTTATAAATAGTAGTACTAAAACTAATAATATAAAGATAAAAGTATAAGGTTAACTTAGGTCTTAGAGCTTTAAAAGAGATAAGATAATATTAAAAATCTATTAATAACCTTATCCTAAAGCTACTATTTAGTTATATTATAAGGGAGGTTATAATAGACGTTATAAGAGTTAGTATAAACCTATATTATATCTAAAGTTTAGCTTTAGAAGTATTATAAGACGTTATAAAAGTATTTATAATATCTTTTCTCTTAAATAAATATATTACTATTTTATATTACTATTAATCCTTATAATAATTACTTACTAATATATCTTATAATATAGATTTAAATCTACTTTATATCTACGCTAAATATATTACTATTATATAGAGGGATTTAAAGCTCGTAAAGGAATTAATAGGGAGCTTTAATATTATACTAATTAGCGCTTAAGGGTAGTAATAGTTTTATAGTATTAGGAGTAGAGGGTAGGTCTAGGATAGTACGGCGCTCCTAGTATTACGGCGCTCCTAGTATTATAATACTCCTAATATTACAGCGCTCTTAGTATTATAATACTCTTAGTAAGATAAAGAATTATATTACCTTTTTATATTACCTTTATATATATACGTAGAAATTAAACTTACTTTTTAAATATACTACCTAATTATTAAATAACTTTAAAATAATAACTACTAATCTATTTATCTTAAGATATCTACTAGTTCTAACTTAAAAGGATCTTTACCTCTATTAATACTTTAATTAGTATCTTCTTCCCTTTAAAGAATATCCTAGGGTTTAGTAAGAGCTTCTTTAAGGTCTAAACCTATAGTATAATTATAATACTTTAGAAGTATTACTTATTCTATAAACTCTAATTCTAATTATACGTAATCTTATAAATATACTCTTTAAGTAAGATTAAAGACTCTCTTAATACTTATAGATAATATTAGATATAAAAGGATATCCTTAGCTATTTATATTAGATTTAAATAAGTTAAAGTATTATCCTTCTAGTATTCCTACGTAGAAATATCCTTTAGTAGACTTTTAGAATAAAAGTATTAAATAGCTTCGCTTTATAATAAAGACCTATAATTTAGATATTAAAGTAGACTTCTCCTTACTCTTATTAAAGACTATTACTAGTTAGTATAAATTTAAGTATATTGCTATATTATATTACCTTATTAATATTCTATATATCTTATATATTAGTCCTTCTAGTAACTAGTATTATCTTATAATATTTATAAAAGTAGTTAGTAAATTTATTCTTATATATCTCTTTATAAGAGGTTAAAGTATTATTATTATTTAACTCCTCTTATTTATCCTAAGTTTTATATAGACTTAGTTTTATAAAAGGGTCTAGAATATTAGTAAGGTTATATATTAATCTACCTTTACCTTTTATTTTAGAATAATACTTAGTGAGTTTTACTAAGGCTACTTTATAAGTATTAATAATACTTACTCTACTAAGTATCCTACTATTATATATTATTATTTTAGTATAGTTAAAATAGTTAAAAAGTATATTATATAATTAGAACCTTAAATATATACTTATATTTATTATCTAAGAAACTATTAAGGTAAGTTAATAGATAGGATTTAATATATTTCTAAGTAGTAAGATAATTAACTACTTATATCCGTTAAGGCTACTCTTATTAATTTTTAGATTAATTATATTTTCGTCTACCTAAGAATTAATAAATTTACGTAGCTAATATATATAATAAAGTATTAGGTAGGTAGAATTCTAATAAATATAAATATCTTATATAAGTTTTCTAGGTCTTCTAATAGAGCTTTCTTATAGCTATTAAAAACTAAGCTTTTATTAAGGAGATAAATTAATAGCTATTATAAGAGCGCGGATCTATTATAAATATTAGTAAGTATATTACCTATTTATATTACCTTTATTATACTATACCTTCTTAATAATAGTAGATAAACTTATACTCGCTTAGATATCTTTAACTTAAGTATCCTCTAATAATACTACTATATTATCTAAGGCTTTTAAATCTAGGGCTTTAATAAAGTCTTATACTATAAGGTTAAAGATATAAGCTATATAAGGAATAGAGTTTTATAGTTTATCCTATTAGATATCTTACTAAGCTTGAGATTTCTCTAGTTTATCTTTTAAGGTTCTATTATTACTAGTATTATTAGTAATAACCCTAAGAAGCTTATCTTTAATTCTATAAAGTAGCGTAAAAGTAATAAGATATTCCTAATATTAAAAAGTAGTATTAACCTAGTAGACTAGTACTCTAAGGTAGGCGACCTTTTAGAGACTAGATTAGGTATCTAATATAAGAGAAATATATTAAGGATATTCTAGATCTACTTTAATTTTTATATATATTCCTTTAAAATCTAAAAAGATTATACTCTATAATTTAGTATAATAGATTAGGGTTAAATCTAGACGAGCTATTAATAGTAATTACTAAAATTCTTGTTAGTTAATAGTTTAAAAAGACTAGTTTAAGGTAAGAAAGTATTTATATAGTTATTTATTCTACTTCTCTTAATAAAAGTTAGTAGAAAACCTAATATTACTTTTCTTCTAAAGTAATCCCTAAATAATTAGTTTTATATTACTAATTTATATTACTATAGATAATATACCTGACTTAAAGAAAGTTCTATTTATAATAATAGGTTAAGCCGTTTATAAAGAAAGTATTTATTTATTTTAAGGTATTTCCTTATATTAGATATACTTAAATTACTAGTAGCTATTAAGTAGTCTAGAATTCTATTATACTTCTTATAAGTAATCTTTAGTAATCCCTTAACTATTAATATAATTTAGATAAAGTTATCCTAAATATTAGCCTATTTACCTGATATAGTCTTCTTAATTTAGAGTGGATCCTTAACTTTAGTACTAGACTTCGTCTTAATACTTTAACTAATAGTAGTTTACTACTACTATACTTTAAACCGGACTTTAGTATACTAACTTTATTTAATAAACTTATTATTCTTTACTAGAATTAAGTCTAGGAAATCTTCCTTAATAGCTTTAATAGCGTTCTAGAGAAGCGCTTTCTTTTCTTAAAAGGATCTATCTAATATACCCTATCTAACCTAACTTGTAGATTAACTAAGACGAAGACTCCTTATTATAATTACAAATTATAGGGGTTATATAGTAATATAAAATCAGTCCATTTTTATAGTAAGACTAATTCTTAAGAAATCTAAGAATTATTCTACGGGGGATCTAATAAACCCCTTAAAGAGACTAGTAAGCCTTATATATTATTTCCCCTTACGGGTTAATATAAGGGTATAATATATATTAAGCGCATGTAAAGTATAGCCTATTTAGTAGGTTATAATAATTACCTCCTCTCTTAAAGAAACTCGCCCTTAAGTTTAATATAAATAGCCTATTTAATTAAGTTTAATAAAAACCTTTAAACCTAGTATAAGATATAAGGAAAAGAACTTAATAAAGTAAGATTATAGCCTACGTAGTAGTTATAATATATAGTATTTATAACTCTATATTATAGTATAACTATCTATTACGCGTAGATATTATAATCTAAAGTATACGCGTTATATATAATAACTTTCTATATGTAATAATAATAGCTATATTAATATAGTCTTAGCGCCTTAGTATTATTATTATAATACCTAAAATTTTCCTTAATACTTTATCTTTTATAACTATTAATAATATCTTTTCTAGGTACTTAGCGCCCTCTCTTTTTATATATATATAATATATATAATATACGTAATAATAGCTAATTATATAGTATAATATCTAATATCTTAATATCTTAGGTATTACTTATAAGTTAGTTTACTAGCTCTTTACGTAAATATAACTAATATAATATAGCTTAATCTAATATAAAACGTATATAATATACCTAGCTTTTATAATAAAAGTAGAAGTAGATCCTAATACCTAGTTAAATAATCTAATTATTAAGGATCTTATAAAAACTCCTATTATAAATCCTATAGAGATTCCTATTAATAATCCTATTAAGGAGCCTACTCCTCTTCTATATAATCCTATCCCTAAGCCTACTTCTTACTCTAATTCCGCCGCAAGTATTAATAATCCTTCTAACCTAAATAATAATCTAGTTATACCTACTTATTATCCCTCTTTTATAGATATAAGTACTTAGGTATATCTTAACTATATAGCTAATATAAAGTAGTATATTATTCTTACCCCTACTTCCCTAGCCGTATATTCCTAGGGAGCTCCCCGTTTAAAGTAAAATATATATAAGAGATATATTTATTATATTAATAAAGGACTTATAAAGTATAAGTATTTATAGTTATATTATACTTAGTATATATATTAATAGTATAAGTAATATTATATTTATAATTACTAATAGAAAGAAAATAATACTTAAGCGGTATAACTATTATTTAAAAGTCTATTATAATTATAAACTAGTAGGTTTTCCCTATATTTTTAAGTTACTTTTATAGTTATAACGTATACTAATTACTTAACTTTTAGATTCCTAATAATATAATCCTAGTTTATAATAAAGTAATTAAGCTCTATTAATTAATTAATAACGCGGATTATCTAGATACTTTAGAGGATAAATTAAAGCTTTAAGTAGCGGGCGTTACCCTTATAAATATTATAATTACTATCTACTCTAAGCTAGCTTCTTATAGCTATATTACCGCACGTCTTAGTAATAAAAAGAAACTAATAAGTATATTAAAAGTATAGACTACTATTCTTTAAATAATAGAATATATTAGTAAAACCCTTATAGGTATTTATAATATTAAGCGAGCTAAGGTATACTTCCTTATACTTCTATTATATTTATTACTTATTATAACTATTACTTATATATCTTTAAGTAGGCCTTAAGCCCTTAGCTTCTAGCCTAGAGGATGAGATAGATATAGATAATAAGGAGTAGGTACCTAGTATACTAATATTATATTACTTATACTTATATAAGTAGCTAAGTAAGCTTTAACTACTTAGCGCTAGGTTCTCTTCTTCTAATTTAATTAGATAGTTTTTTACTTTTTTCCTAAGTTATCCTTATATACTAGCGCCCCTAGGGCGTTTTACCTACTTCTAGTAGGTAAGATAAAAGAGATTAATACTCTTTATACTTACTTTTAAGTAACTAATTAAATATTATTTTTACCCTTACTAATTCTATCTTAATATTTATAACTTCTACTTTTAATAATAGCGCTTTTACTTCTTATTAAAGTCTTTATATATTTCTTATATATCTTCTAGATTTTCTTCTAGAACCTATTAATTATATTAGGGAGGATATCCCTTCTACTTAATAAGATATTAAAGTTTACCCTTCCTTATTTTCTTATCTAAAATCTCTTCTAACTCCTACTACTTATTATTATTAATAAGTTCTAAAGGTAGTAGCTTAGGTATAAAGGTATTACCTTACCTACGCGTATACGGCTCTAAGAGAGAAATATAAAAAATAGGGTAGATTATATATATTAATAGTAATACTAGGTAATACGCCTACTTACTAATAGGTCTAAGGATATAAAATAGACTAATAAGCTTATATAATAGCTTCCTACTTAGTTACTTTTACTTTAAGTTCTTTATATTTAGTATAACTAAGTCTCCTTAATTAAAAGATATTAGCTTATACTTCCTATTATAAAACTTCGCCTATATTTCTAATATATCTTACTATTAACTTAATAGGTCTTTATATAACTTATAAAGTTTTTAGATATATTATCTTATATTTAGTACCTCCTCTTAATAAGTTCTATCCCTAAAATATATAAGAATCTTAGGCTAATAGTTATAATAAAGCTTAAAAGGACTATAGCCTATTATTATATTCTTTATACTATAATATATAAATTCGGCTAGGGGTAATAACCCCGCCTAATTATCTTATCTATTATTATAGTAAGTTCTTAAATAATATTCTAACGTCTAATTCTAATATTCTATTTAACCGTTAATTTATAGATAGAAGGCTATACTTAGCC
>JAABUP010000685.1_pt1 | contig 72677 bp, 57 predicted proteins | sample 5559201 | NCBI WGS metagenome assembly JAABUP01 (sample SAMN10711887, study PRJNA513373) | rock metagenome | isolation source: Antarctica rocks | place: Antarctica | reverse complement strand
AGGTTATAAGGATTCTAAGAATACCTAGGAACTAGTTAAGAACCTTAAGAACTACTAGAACCTCTTATATTAATTCTACTAATATTAATAAAACTAGACTAGTTAAAATCTATAGGGATTTTAACTTACTTAAAAGATATATTAAAGAGGAAATTATTAGGGTTAAAGCCTTATACCTTCTTATCTACCTCTACCTCCTTAATATTCTTTAACTCTCCTTCTACTATCTCTAACTTCTTTTATTCTAGTACTTCTACCTTAATATAAAGATAACTTACTCTTATTAGAGTCTCTCTAAGTTCTCTAGACTTAGATATACGCTACTATTTAATATAAGCCTATTTTATAAGAGAAAATAGGATAAGGTTATAAGTATATCCTAGATAGCCGTACTTTATATAATAGTTAGAAGAACTACCTACCTTATACTTCTTAGGATAATTAGCTTTTAAATAGTTATAATATATATATATTATAAGTATAAGGGATTTAATAGAACCGGTTAACTAATAATAATAGTATATTAAGAGAAGATAATATCTATTAAGTAGTATAATAAAAGATAATAAGCTTTTAAAATAAAAATTAATAAGAGGGAGACTTAATATTATAAGTAAACCTAATAGTCCTTATAATATACTTAGTAAGAGTAATTCTTATTATAATTAAGTAGATTAGTTAATAGATCTACCTAAGCTACTTATAATTTAGATAGATTATAAAGTAATTTATATAAACTATACGTCTTAATAGGATTTCCTATATTTATATAAAGAGCGTGGATTTCTATTTAAATAGGAGCTTTATACTTAACTTATATTATTAACTTAATAATCTCCTAGATACTAAATATAATATAATATCTATATTAGACTAGTTTAATATAAAGCCTACTTATCTAGTCCTTAATACTCTACTTTATAAGATCTACCTAGACCTATTAACCTTTAGGATAAATAGGTTATAACAAGTTTCTTTTAACATTTAACTTTAAAATTTAATACTAGCGTAGAAAGAGGAACTCTACTAATATATCCTCTTAAAGGGCTAATTATAATAAGCTTAATACTACTTATATTATAGTCCCTTTCTTTAAGTTAGCGCTTATAGTTATTAAAGAAGGGCGGGATATAGCCTATTAAGTAATAATAGACCTAGAATTAATAAAATAGGAAGATAACTAGACTAAGAAGCTCTTATAAACTATCCTTAAAGAAATCTTAGAAAAACTTAAGATTAATAGTAGAGCTATTAAGGTTAAAGGACTAAGTTATAAATAGCTATTAGACCTTTTATATTTTTAAAGTAATTACTTCTATATACTTAAGGATATAGATCTAAAAGTCTATATTATATAAAATTACTATAATTCTCTAATAGTAGGCTACTTTAATCGCGATTAAACTATTTTAATTATCTATTATTAGTTCTACTAGCTATTACTAAGTAATAATATAAGTAATTATATAAAAAATATATAATACCTATTAAAGAACTAAAGCTTTAAAATACCTATTATATAAGGAATTAGTATTTATTCTAATTCCTAATATATTATAAAGATCTATTATAGTAGACTTTATTATAAACCTCTTAAATAGTAAAAGCCCTGTTAATAATATTACTTATAATTATATTATAATAATAATAGACTATTTTAGTAAGATATACTATTATATTATATATTATAAATCTATAACCTTTAAATAGTTTATAGTATTATTCTTATAAGATATATTTTAATTATATAAGTTACCTAATATAATTATTAATAATTAGGATACCCTCTTTACCTTATACTTTTAATAAACTCTTATAAAAGCCCTTAGTATAAATTATAAGCTTTTAACAGCGTATTATTAATAAATAGATAGCTTAATAGAGTAATAAAATTAAGTTATTAAATAATACTTATAAGTCTTTATAAATTATTAATAGGATAACTAGGCTACTCTACTTAGCCTTAAAGAATATATTTATAATAATAGTATTTATAATATTATATATTAAAGCCTATTTATTATTTTTAATAGTAGAGAGCTTAAACTATTCTAATTAGTAGATACTCCTAGCTATATTAGCCCTAGCGTAACCGCCTAAGAAAGAGTAAAAGAACTAGAATACTTTAATATAATCCTTAAGGAAGAGCTTATTATAGCTTAAAATACCTAGGTTTAATATTATAATAAGGGGAGAAAGCCTCTAACCCTCTAACTAAGAGATTATATTATAGTATATAGTATTAATATCTTATTATAAAGACCTTATAAAAAGCTAGACTATAAAAAAGTTAGCCCCTTTCTAGTAGTAGAGGCTATTATACTTAATACTTATAAGATTAAGTTACCTTTATAAATAAAGGTATACCTAATATTCTATATATATTTAATAGAACCCTATTATACTAATAATATTAAAGGTTATATTATACTACTACTACCCCTAATTAGTAAAGTTATAAAATAGGGTAATAAGAGAGAGTATAAGGTAGATAAGATTCTAGACTTTAGACTTTATTATTATAAATTATAATATCTTATAACTTAAAAGGGGTATAGATTAGAGTAAAATTTATAAGAATTAATAAAGGATATAGAAAATATATTAAATTTAGTTTAATAATTCTATTAAAAGTATCCTTTTAAAGTATTATTATAGTAGTATAAGTATAGAGCCTTAGAGGTATAAAGCCTTAAGGTATAAAGCTATTAGTTAGACCTCTTAAGTTATTTTAGAATAGGTATAAGTATAGAGCTATTTCTTATATATTTAGGAAGTATAAAGCTATTTCTTATATATTTATAATATAGAGCTATTATAATTATATAGTTCTAAGGTATAAAGCTATCTTATAGAAAATAAACTATTTAGCCTTAGCTATTAAGTTTATAATTATAATAATAAGCCTATTAAGTAGAATTAGGTTAGTACTTTATACTTTATAAGATTTACTACTTTATACTCTTATAAATCTTTAACTTAATTATATCCTCTTTTAACTTAATAGTCTATTAGCCTTATATTACTACTTAAGATAATAAACTCTATATAACCCTATATAATTTAAGCTTATATTAGGCTTATAAAACCAAGGAGGGTCTTATTAATACTATTATTATATAGCAGAATTCTAATTATTAGATACTTAGTAAGGCTATTAATATTATAAATTAAGTACTTTAAAAGGCCTATTAATTAATTGTTTATACTCCTATACTAGCTAAAGCTAATAAGGGTAGACTTTTTAGGAGGTACGCCTAGCGTACCTATTATTCGGGGAGAAACCTAGCTAAGGGATAAAAACTCTACCTACTATCTATAAGCTATACTATTATTCGGCTCCTTCCCTCCCCCCCCTAATAGGCCTGCTATCGGGGCGGTATATCGAGGGGTCGGGTCTACCGTTTATAATACTAAGGTTTCGTCGACTATATTCTCTTCTCTTTAGTTAGGGCGGAGCCCTTCCTCTCTATTAGTTCTCGCTAACATCTCTTTTACTAGTATAAACTAGTAGAGGGCGCCTGACCTAGTTAACTACCTCGCCGCCGCCCTTATCCCTATTAGTAATAAGAGAATAGTACTATAATCTTCTAACCTAGCCTCTAGTAATATCTAACTCCTACTAGTATAATAGTCGGGATAGAATAGTAGGATATATTTACCGGTCTATCTCGCTACCCCGCACGGGTAGCTAGGACTTAGGATCCTAGGAACCTTCTTAATAAATAAGAAGTAGTTAAACCTAATCTTGTCCGTATATAACTAGACTATTATAGAGCTCTCCGGCTTCTTTAAGCCCTTATAAAGGTCCTATCTCCCTCCTACTAGGTCACCCTTCTATACTAGGCTCGTGTTCCGGCCCTCTAATCCCCGCTAGTAGTGGCGCTACCGGCCCTACTACCGGCCTTCCTACTAGGTTAGTATCCTTTTCTATAGCGTCGGGCTATTAAGTACCCCGTTTAGCGACCGCTTCGCCTAAGACTCCTTCTTAGCTAACGGGGGTAGCGGAGGGCGTAGCCTCCTACCCCTTTTTAGTTATAACTAAGACTTGATCTTCGCGTTCCCTTTCAGGACTATCTTATATATCCCTCGGAGGATCTTACTCCGTAGTAGGGCCTTATTAAGGAAGTCTCTTACCGACGGGATTCCCGCCTCTACTTCGAGGACCGGAATTAGGGTGGCCTTATACGCCCCTAGTACTTTACGTAGTCCTTTATTCTAGATTATTATCAGGGTCTTCACGTGCTTCCTTACTACCCCGGGGGTATTCTTAGGGCTATACTATATTAGCGCCGCGAACGTTATTACAGGCCTTACTACTACCGCGTATATAAGCCTACTAACCGGTAGAACCGCGCCTTATATTAAGCCGGCGACGTAGTAGAGCGCCTGAATCTAGTTATCTATCTTAGCTTATACCTTCCTTAGGTATACGTTCTAATTTAGCTTGCTATTAAGTATAAGTCCTAGGACCCTAATTAATATCTTTAATTTAACTTTAATTCCTTTAAGCTTAACTATTATATCTATCTTTATACCCTTTATTCTACGGGTTATATAAACGAGCTCGTACTTCTTCGGTATAAATAAGGCTTTATAAGTCTTCGCCTACCGCAGGTATACCTCGTAGGCTTTATCTAGAACCTCGTAGTTCCGTTTAATACTCCTATTATAAGCTAGTAGATAGATATTATCTATAAATCCGCCGACTTAAATTAGTAGCTTTAGCTTTTTATACTCCTCGATTAGGGGAGTATTAAAAAACAGAAATAATATCGGAGAGATAGGTAAACCCTAGGGGATCCCTGTCTCTACTAACTCTATCTAACTCGTCCTCCTACCGAGGGTAATCGAAGTCGCCCTCTTTATAAAGAAGCTTGCCGTCTAGCGTACTATCCTTTCTAGGACCCTCTTTATCTTTATTATATAGAGTAGCCTGGAGTAGGAGACGTGATCGAAGGCTCCGGCGATATCTAGGGAGAGGAGGCTTATTATATTCCTCTTCCCTATTCCTTATACCGTGTAGACTATATTAGTAATTATTTCTAGCGCGGTTTCTACTAATCTTCCTTGCCTTATACCTATCTATTCCTCCGGAAGGAGGTTATTAGCCTCCGCGTAATCTCTAAGCCTAGCCGCTATTACCATCTTAAATATCTTTCCTAAGGTATCTAAGAGGGCGATCAGCCTATAAGACTTAGGGTTAGCGTAGTTCTCCTTCTACGGTTTCTTTAAGATTACTATATTAGCCTCTTTAAATTTCCGGGGGTAGTATCTAATCTCAAAGTACCCCTAGAAGAGATAGCGGATCTCCTCCTCTAGTTTACTATATACGGCCCGTAGGAACCTATTTAGAATCCTATTTATCCTAGGAGCCTTATCCTGCGACGGTCTCCTTATAAAGCTATAAACTTCCGCCTCTATTAGATCCCCTCCCCCTAGTATCGGGCTTAGGTATTCTACCTCGGTAATATCTTCTAAATCTACCCCTAAAGGGGCTGGGAAATGGGTTTCCCGAAGGCGTTCTACCTTCTCCTCGAAGGTAGCCGCTAGCGTCCCGTCTTATCTGTCAAGGATAGATATATAAGGTCAGCATCCTGCTTATTCAGGTCCTTACCCTAGTTTCCACCCCTCCCTATAGGTATCACCTTTTACTTTAGAGCTTAGGACTATTCGCCCGCAGGGGGGCTTTATACTTCCGGCGGAGGCGGACTATTAGTACCTAAGTCAATCCTTATTTACTCCTTAAGTATATCTCCTAAGCGGATCTAGGTGTTATTACCGCTTTAGCTTGCTCTCTACTCCGCCGCAGGCCCTATTTAGGTAGATTATTCCCTTAGCCTAACGTACTAACACGCGTATACTATCCTCTTAAGCTAAATAGATGGTCTCCGTAGTAGCCGCTATTAAACACCACGCCTTATAGGGTTAAGACCCCTACTTCGCGTTACTATTAGAGGTCTCCCTTATTCAGGCCGTCTATATCTCGTAGGGACTACTAGTATTAAGCCCCTAACTAGGTAGTATAATACGGTATTTCCATCCTACTAACTAAGGTACGTTATACTAGGTTTCTAGCGTGCCTATATTAAAACCTACTTTTATTCCGCTCCTAGCCGGTAACTACGCGGGGGGGACTTAAACCCCTAGGAGGTATAAGAGTCGGTATTAACAAGTTCCCTATATCTAGTAGTCTACGTACCCTAAGGGTACCCTATCTAGTAGCTAGTAGTCTAGCGTATCTACTAGTTAAGAATAGCTTCGGCCTATATTAACGACGCGTAGTAGCTACTAGTCGGGTAGTTTTTATAAGCGATTTCCCTTATAGATATTAGGCGCGACCTAACGCGTCTTAGGCCTTAGATCTAGTCCTAGCCCTTTCCCTGCTAGGGGGTGCCCGTATAAGGAGATAGGAGGGTGCCCGTATCCGTCCTCCTAGCCGCTCTTAGCTAATGACTGCGTGAGGGGACTTAAACCCCTAAGAGGTAGAGGACGCGTCTTAATAATTCGTCTCCTATCAGCCCGTCTTAACGATATAGCCCCGGCATCTCTTTCTAGTCTATCCCCTACCAAGGGGTGCCCGTATAAGGAGATAGGAGGGTGCCTGTATCCGTCCTCCTAGCCGCTCTCAGCTGATGACTACGTGAGGGGACTTGAACCCCTAAGAGGTAGAGGACGCGTCTTAACGATTCGTCTCCTATTAACCCGTCTTAATAATATAGCCCTAGCATCTCTCTCTCCTTAACACGTGTATTTATCTTCTTAGGCTATATAAATAGTATCCCTTTATAAGCTTCTTATAAACTTACGGCTATCCGGCCGCCGGAGGTAACCGTCCGCTAGGGGTTAGAGCCTATTAAAGGGTTAAGGTCCCTAGGGCTATATATATATACTTTAGGCTATATTTAACTACGGTCGCTACTATTATATACCACGCCCTATAAGCCTTCTATAAAAAGCCTGTTTTATATTACCCATAGAGGTCTCCCTTAATAACTAGTCGTAGCTAGTTCAGGCCGACCGTGTCTTATAAGAGTGGATATTTCTATATACCTAAGGGCCCTAGCCGTATATCTATTCCTAACTCTTACTAACTAAGCTCTTCCACGATAGTATAGGCGGCACTATATCTACCGCTACCTCTATCCCTAGTAGCGGCTTCGGGCCTTAGTGCGAATAAGGTACGCTGTCGCGTCTTTTCCCGTCCTCGCTATTCCGCCGCGCCGGGCGGTTTAATAGTCTTAGAATAGAGTCGAGCTTAAGGGTATCCTACCGCGTAGTTAGAATGATATTATATCTACTAGCCTGAGGCTAGCTTCGGGCCTAAATACGGGTTAAGTGAATACGTATCAGATAATTCCCTTATTATTACTATATTATAAAAAGACCCCTAGCTAACGCCGAAGGCTTAACGTAACGCGACGGCGGCGAGCCTCTAATAGATTCGAACTATTTACTGCAGCTGTATCTAGTACAGGTCTGTAGTACTAATGCAGTGCTTACTAGACACCGCGAGGCTTAAAAGGCCTATTATAATTATAAATTAAAAGATAAATCCTACTTAAAGTACCTATTTTTTAACCTTATAATAGAAGATATTAATTATTTATTAAAGGTCTTTACTCTTAATAATACTATAAGTAGATTTAGTAAGGATATATTACTTAAACACGTAAAGCTATTAGACTCTATTATAAGTCTTATTATTCTTAAAGGTATTCCTATTACTAGCGTTAAGGCTTAATAGCCTCTAGATTTTAATATTATAAGATTTACTATCTTAGAGCCTCTTAGAATCTATTAAGGTAATATATTTAATATTAAGTTTAATAATAAATATAATATATTTAATTAATTTAATAAAGATAAATATTATATAAATATTCTTTATAATTAAAAAGATTATAACCTAAAAATATATTATATTACTACCTTATAATAACTAAACTTAAAGGCTATTAAAGCTTAAGCTAAGGAATTAACTATTAAAATTAACTCTTATAAGTCTAAGTCCTCTCTTAGGCCTTTATAAAGTATTAATATACCTATCTTATATTAATTATAAGTACCTCTATTAATACCTTTAAACTTAAAACTTTTCCTTAACCTCCTAGATAAATTTACCTACGCGCCTTACTAGTTATTAGATATAAGGGCTAATAAGTCTAGAGATATTTATATAAGTAGTACTATTAGTCCTATCTAATCTTATTACTATAATATAATAGAAATAGAGGAATTTAAAGAGATTCTTATAAGTAGTTCTATTAGTCCTATCTAATCTTATAATTATAATATAATAGAAATAGAGGCTACGCCTCCTTTAATACCTAGTATTAGGAATCTTTAAGGGGCCTTTACTAATTTAATTAGATAATATATTTATATAATTACTATTATAAAGCGCCTAGATAGTACTATATTTATTTAAGTAGATATAATAGTACTTACTAGGAAAGCTATTAAGGATATTATACCCTTAGTTAGAGCTATTATTATAAAGGATAAGAAAGCCTTTAATATAACTAAGAGTAATATTACCCCTAAGATATATTAAATACTTTATTAGGGTAATAAGGCCTTAAAAACCTTATAAGTTAAAGTAAAATAAATTTATAATAAGGTTAAATAACTAAATACTTCTATTATAGCCTATTATCTAGATATTAGTTATATTATAAATTATAAAGGCCTACCTTATTATAATACCTTAGATATACTCTTATAATATATTAAATTAGGTTATATTATAGTTAATCTACTTATATAGTTTACTAAAGAATAATCCGCTCTTATAAAGCTAGAAGACTTAGGGCCTAAAGATTAGGACTTGGAGTAGGATATTAATAGGGGACTTAGAGGCTAATAGTAGGGTATTAGGCCTTATAAGGGCTATAAGGTATAAGGAGGGGACTATAAATAAAAGGAGTAGCTAATAGCTCTAACTACTTATATTAGCCCTAATAGATATATCTTAATCTATAAGAATTAATAATAATATAACCTAATATAATATACCCTAGGCGAGCTAATAATATAGAACTATTATATATTCCTAGTAATATAATATATATCCCTATCTACTTAGACTAATATTATATATATTAGTAAGTAATAGAAATAGAAGTAGAGTAAAATAGTAGTTTATATATTTAGCCTAGGAATATAATAGTATCTATCTTATAAATAGTTTTATACTATATAATAATAATAAAAACAATAATATATAATATAATAGTCTTAGTACTACACCTTATTAGTAAAGTAGGAACCTATATAAAATATTTAGATTTATACTACCTGTACTTTCTACCTTTTCCTTACTTTAAGTAGGTTTATTAAATATTTATATATAGTTAAAGTAATTATTATATATTTAGTATATTTAAAGAACCTTTAACCTTCTTAGATTATCTAGCTAATACTCGCGTATAAGTTACTATATATACCTAGGTAAAGATATTAGATAGTAAATCCTTCCTATTAGTTTATCCTATTTTATTTAGTTATATAATTAAATTATTTTATAAAGTATATATTCTATATAACTACTATAAATTTATCGCGTTTAATATATAAAGATATCTTAGAATAATCTTACTATATTATAATATTATACTTTTTTATTTTTATTTAATTCTTTCTTACTTAGCTCGCTATTACCTATCTCCTTAAAAGGGCTCTATATATATATACTATCTCTATATTATTAGCTAATAATCTAACCTTTCTTATTAAGTAGATTACCTTTATTATTAATATTCTTATTTATAGTTATATCCTCCTCTAATACTTTATAACTACTATCTATTAGATCTATTAAAGCTTCTACTAATTTATATATCTTAGATTAAGTAGTTTTTATATTAGATATAATATCTTTAAGTTATAAAGAGTTATTTATAAGTTTAAGTAATATTATTTCTCTATCTTACCTAATTTAATTAACCCGCGTAATACCCTATCTTTTATTCCTTTATAACTACTTAGAGTTAAAGATAGTAATAAATCTTACTACTATATATATATATCTTATAAATAGAAGTCTATTAGATCTAATAAGAATCTATAGAATATTATTAGTATATAAACTCTTCTTACTATCTTTACCTTTTTAGAAGATTTTAATAATTTTAGTAACCTTATACTTAGTTTAACTTGAATAGATTAGGGTAATAGGTTTCTTTTATATAATATAAATTACTTATATACTAATTAGTACTTTAATCTTAAAGTAATTATTAATATAGAGTAATAACCTATTAGAAATCTATATCTTATAAATAATAAGGGCTAATATAAGCCTTATTATTAAGATAAGGAACTTTTCTTTCTTTCCTTATATACTATTTAAGGTAACCCTTAGTACTAGTATCTTTAAGTAATTTAAAACCCTAGTAATTTAATCTATTATCTACTTATAAGATAAGTCTTATTATTCTAGTTTATATACTAGTTTTTTAGGTATATTTTTAAGCTATTAGTTAGTTATTAGTTCCTTTAATATAAAAGCTAGCCCCTTAATCTCTTTTTAAAATAATAATTTAAGGAATAATAATATAATCCTAGGGTAATATATAACTATTAACTATATTTTTACTTTTACTACTAGTTTTAACTTAATAGTATATTATAAACTAGGCTTCTTATAAGTAATTATAAGAGGTATTATTACTAGTAAAAGTATAGCTATTAAAGTATATATTATAAAATTTATATAATATAGCTATATATATTATAAGGAGTAACCTCCCTAGAATAGTAGTATAATATAAAGGCTTTTAAGTACTTAAAAGACTATAACTATATTATTATATTATAATTACTAGAAAAGAGTAGATTTATCTTATTATCTTCTAGATTCTATCTTACTACTATAAGGGTTACTAAGGAGTAAGAAGTATAGAGGTATTTCCCTCCTTAAATATATACTTCTAATACTAGTCTAATTACCCTTTATTAATAGAGTTAAAAACCTCCTTAATACTTCCTAGATTCTAGTATAGAATTAGGTAATTTTATTATAAGGGTAAGATATTAGGTTAATTCAAGCTAATATATATAGGTATATAAGTATAAGATATAGGTATACTATATATACCCTCTAATACAGAGGCGTTTTATATTTCAACGCTAAAATTAAGGTTTTACTAGTACTATTTATTAGATATACTATTCTAAGAATTAGATACTATTCCTTAATTAGATATATTAGAAACGAGACTCGTTTTTAGCGGTATTAATAGTTTTCAACGTTATATATTAGTAATAGTAAATGAACGGTTCTGCTACGGTCCTAGCAAACCACTTCGCGACGCTAAGGTATTTAATACCCGCTAGTATATCCTAGCACGGAAATGCTGACGTGGTCTCCTCCGGGTACAACACCTTTCTTATTCTTCTGGTTAATATAGCGACTTGATGATGGGATTTATTGATTTATTGGCATAGAAGACCGTGATGAGCTATTCAGAATACGTAGATCAGTGCGTTGGTGGCCTGCTAATATCAATCCGACAAGGCTAGCTGCCTCATACCTTCTTCCCTAATCGCAGCCTTGCATTTGCGACTCGAAAATACTGTTATGCTTGCCATCGTCCATGAATTACGAGTCAAATGCATCGACCATCCTGGCTACGGTCGCAGGCCAGCCGCAACAAGACCAAGCTAGCAGGCCAAGCCGACGATTCTCTCGCTCTGAGGCCTGCTTCGACACAGGTGGTTGCTGGCATCCCAACGTCTATAGTAAGTAATATCATTATCAATTGGGCACACTAGATCTTGTAAACAATATACAGACAATACTCACGCACCATTATAGCCAAACCAGCCATCGGAGCCACAATCGGAGCCATCCGTAGACCTCTGGGATCAGGCTTACGATCTCCTTAGAAAAGATAGGCGTCATCTTGTGGAGGGATATGAAGAAGTCTTGGCAAACGAAATCAGTCTTCCAAATCTGAGCGTTCTTGAGAATGAATCTTGCCAACGTCAAAGGCAAATGGCAAGCCTGGTCGAGAAAAAATTGGCTGCGATGAGAGACAAAGAATGGAAGATCACAGTCAGAGGAAAGTCTCTGGAGATTCGCAAACAAGTAGATCGAGTCCTGAAAATTGTGCTTGCTGGTAAAGATCTCATTTCATCAGCGGCTAGTATGGATCCAATCCACGCAGGACTACCCTGGGCTGGCGTTTGCATGCTTCTTCCTGTGAGTAGAGCGAGAAATTCGAATGATAGCGACCTGGTCCCCCTTAATTTCCCTCGCAATCCCGGCACTATCAATACTGATCCGCGGGTAGCTTGTGATCAATGACAGTAAACAGCGGACCGCCGCATTCGATGGTCTTGAGAAAATCGCACTCCTCATCCGCCGGTACGCAAGCGTCGAAAAGGTTTACCTTGGCAATGGCAACGAAACTTTGACCCTTGATCTACGAGAGACCATGGTGAAGCTCTATAAAGCCATCCTCGAATATCAAGCAACGGCTGTTTGCCAATTTCGGCGCAATACAGTGACACAGCTAGCAAGAAACCTAGCGACGGTGGACGACTGGAGCGCAATAATTGCTACCATAGACTCCACGGATAAGGCATGTGAGCAGTTCATGACGGTGCTAGATTCCGACACCCAGCAAGCATATGCACATCGATTGGAGGAGATGCTAAAGCAACAGGACCAGAAGATAGACAAACTAATAGCGGATTCAGCGTCTTCACAAACAGAAATAGAATCTCAGCATCATATTGAAGCTTTGTTCAATTGTCATCGGATTTTCCGAACCTCGGACTATGAAGGTCACAAGGCAAGAAATCCGGATCGAATGCCAGGAACCTGCCATTGGCTACTAGATCATCCGCAATACCATGATTGGCGAGACTCAAATTGCAGTAGTTTACTATGGATATCAGGCGACCCGGGCAGTGGAAAATCCGTCTTGTCGAAGTATCTTGTCGATCAAGCGTTCCCGTCTGCTTCATATACAACATGCTACTTCTTTTTCAGAGACGATAGTAGCGAACAAAGGGAATCTAAGTATGCCATTTGTGCTTTACTACATCAATTGTTCGTCTACAAGCCTGGTCTTCTCGAACATGCTCTATCTGCAGTGAGAGAGAATGGGGACAAGTTACAGCAATTGTTCCTCACGTTATGGACCATACTCCTAGGAGCTTTATCGAATCCGAGCGCCGGACGTGTTATCTTGATCTTGGACGCGCTCGACGAGTGTGAAGAATCACCGAGGAATGCGTTGCTTACGAAGTTAAGGAATTTCTATACTGAGCAAGCGAACAGATCCAATGCGAGCACGATTGTCAAGATCTTGGTCACTAGTCGTCCATATCACAATATTGAATCACAGTTCAACGACCTACTCCGTAGCGTACCAATAATAAGAGTAGCAGGTGAGGACGAGACTGCTGCTATTGGTCGTGAGATTGGTCTCGTCATCAAGGCACAAGTCCAGGGTTCTGCATCAACCCTTGATCTGGAACCCCGGATCCGAGATTATCTTGAGGAACGTCTCTCGAGTATGACGCATCACAATTACCTGTGGCCTATATTGGTTTTGGAAGAGATACGATCGGCTTATGCAGTCACGAAAAAGCAGATTGACACTGTGGTCGATAGACTCCCGGGATCGATCGATGCTGCCTACTCCGCAATCCTAGACCATAGCACAGATATTCCTTTGGCCAAACGTCTGTTACACATTGTGCTTGCGGCAAAGCGACCTCTCACAGTGCTAGAAGTAAACGTTGCTCTGTATATGTCAGAAAATTGCAAGTCGTATGACGACCTCGATATTGAATCGGAACCTTCCTTTCGGAAACGATTACGGAACCTTTGTGGCCTCTTTGTCAGTGTAACAGACTCACAGGTCTATTTGTTTCATCAAACTGCAAGAGCTTTCCTAGTGTCTAATAGTAGCGTACTTCACGCCGATACGCAAAGAATTCCAACGACCGTTCCCTGGAAGTATGAATTCTCTGACGAAGAATCAGACCTCGTTCTTGGCGAAACCTGCATGTGGCTTCTTCGATTTACGAACCTTCCGGATGATGATATATTAGAAGATGTGTTCGGATATATTGATGATAAGCCTGTGTATGATGATCATGGCGGTTCAAACCCACTCCTTGCATATGCAGTCCACTACTGGACCGCACATATTGGGCGAGTGAAAGTCCTTCCTCCCGCAACTCTACACCTGGCCACGACTCTTTGTGAATCAGGTATGCGGAGAATCCATACCTGGTCTACTGGCATGTCCTTGAAACCCCTGAACGTGGCTTCGAGATCTCGCCTACCATCTATCGTCAGGGCATTACTAGAGAGCGGCGCAGATGTAAATGCCACTGATGAAAAAGGTAACACAGCGATGATGGCTGCAATGTCGCACTTTGAACCTGAGACCGCGGAGTTGGTGGAGGTAGTGGATCTGCTTCTTGAAAGTGGTGTATCGCTCGACGCGAAGGATGAAGTCGGTATGAATGCGCTCCACAGGGCAGCAAGCAATGGATGGACTTCAGTCCTACGTCTGCTGTTGGGCAATGGGGCGTCCGTCCACGAAAAAGATCCATCAGGGCAGACTGCCTTGAATTTAGCCATTTCCCGAGCTGAACTCGAAGTGACGAGGCTACTGCTGGTTGCAGGATCAGACATTAGGGCGAGAGATGACATAGGATCTACCGCCCTGGATGAAGCGATATTGGGGCTCTTCGTGGATGGAACGGAATTATTGATTAATGCAGGCGCAGATATTGAGGCCACGAACGAATGGGGAAGAACGCCGCTACATATCGCATGCAGCATGTACTCAACTATGAGAGAAGATTGGCTGGCAGAAGCGTGGATGATTCTCGAGATGCTGTTGCAGACAAAACCCAATCTAGAAACCAAGGATGGAGAAGGATCTACAGCGCTCGACATCGCTCGAGAACATGGCTCTCTGGACTTGATAGCATTGCTGAAGAGTGCGGGCGCTGTGGATTGGGAGGATCGGGAAGGTACGCAAGGATCAGGACCCGGTCTGGCCGATATGAGAAGTCAGCAACATCCCGAATGAATGTGGTAGACGATAATCCAGGACAGCTCGAACGAAGTATCTGATAATCGAAAACCCCTGGGGGTGAAACATACATCGTCGGACGTGGAAGTGATCTAGCAGTGGTCACATCTATCTACTACAACATACACTCAAAAATCTTATTGGGTATGGATCTATATAGGGTCGGGAAGGGTAGCATATATAGTAGCGGAAGGAATCATGGATCAATTTCCGGGAGAAGGGATTGTTGGTGGAGAGTAGGGGGTCTTGCTTCGGTATGGCAGAGGTATTTGGATAGATATGTAGGGCAGGTTACGGGTTTTGGGTAAGGAGTTGCGCCGGTTCCAAAGACACTGTTGTGACGGATTTGATGTGAAATGATGCACATTACTTCCGAACTGGATTCGGAAATTGCATTGCAATATATTTTGGTAATCAGAAACAGTTTGTGCGTATAGCTACAAAGTACCAAAGTGGGGAATTAAGGGTGAGAAATGTGCGCCCTCATCGCATCTACGGAAGTCGAACTACTTTTCTTGTCTTCAATACCGCTCCTCGAGGCTAGCAACCAGGATTGAGAATTCTCGATGGCGTGAAGATGTAGGAGATGTGTTAAGTTGTATAGGGCTAGACTTTAGGTATGGAGATATGACATACCGGTTCTTAAAACCTCTAGCTTTATAGTATTAAAAGATATTTATAGAGGATATAAGTATAGTAATTATAGATACTTTATAAAGTAGAAGGGTAAGATATAATATTAGTAAGGAAGGTAGTTATAATAGTTTAGTTAAAATTATCTTATAGTTTTATTATAAGAGAAGGATTATTCTTAATAATTAGCTTAGCTATTTCTATTTCTATATTACTATAATCTACTTAAAATAAAGAGAGTAAGTATCTTACTTAGATTAGTTAGTTTTAAGTTTTATATTACGCGTATTAGAGAGAGAGAGAGAGGAAGAGGGGATAGAATATATAGTAAAATTAGTTTTTAGTAGGTAAGATATAAGTTATAAGATAGATTAATATAAGATAATTAAATATTATATTAAGTATAAAAGCTTACCTATTATATAATATCGAGCTGGGGTTTTAGATAGAGATATTATATAATAGAGCTATAAAAAAATTATAAGGTTCTTAATACTTATAAGCTATAGTATTTATAGTGTTTTAGGTTTATAGGAATATGTGTATACTAAAGAAGTAATGGAGAGTTTATACATTCTAATCTTTATAGCATAACCTGAGATGATAAGGATACGCATGGAGTATTAAGATAGTAGCTTGAAATCGTGGTTTGGGGTTGACAAAGTTGCATGATTGGTTTTCAAAGGTTGTTGTTATTGAAGTTTGTGTGGTGGTTTTTTGAGGTGGTGATGGGTTCATGAGGTTATTGATTTTGAGGTGGTGATGGATTTTGGAGATGATTGGTGTTGGAGAAGGTTGTGGATTGGGGAAGGTTGGTGTTGGGAAAGCTTGGGAAAGGTTGTGGATTGGATTGTGTGGATGGCTGATGGTGTCATAGGAGGAGAAAAGGTGGAGCTGTGGAAGGATTGGGGGGAACTGGGGGATTTGGGGGGATATTGGCGATTGCTTCTGCGAGCGTTGTGACTTCTTAGTAGGAGGAGGCCACCGAAGTAAGAGATCGATGATACGGTTTTCTGATTTCGAGGGGCATTATCACTCCGAGTAGATGCATGGACGTCCTGTGTTTCTCCCAGGGTGCGGTTGAAGCTGCAAGATCTTCTCCAAAATGCAAGGAACCTGGTATCGTGAATGAATCCTGGGGTTCTCGCCTTGCACACCAAATTGAATACCTTCTCCTCACTTGAGATATCCAGACATAACCTGGTATGAAATCATAACAGCACCAGGATAATTCCAACGACACACCCCATTGTACTGCAGAGCTGTTGAAAGTCATCAGATACCTGGCTACTGCACAGCTGTAGGCACCGGCTGCGGCCTCGGCGGCGTCGACGGAGCTGGCGGTTCATCTCGCTGCTCCAGCAGACCCCACGCTATCATCCTCCCATGTTCGAATATCGCGAACTTCAATTCGACAATCAGTTTCTCCCTCGCGATATTAGCCCACAAGCCTCCTATTATCTTGCACGCCTTTCGATAGGTGATATGACTGTGCGGAGATTTCGATGGGGCCAACGTCGCTTGCACATTGTCTAAAACAGCATACCGGAGGCGGGTAAGGTACTCATCGGGGCGGAACAGGCCGAATTGATATATGAAGTTTTGCAAGCATTCGACTGTGGTTTTCGGGGACAGAGGACGTGAATTGACGGGGATTGTTATGTGGATCGACATTGCCGTTTCTGGGATTTGCCAATGATGTCCGCTTTCTCTATGGATTGATTAGTATGGGATGTGGAATGTGTCAACCTTCGGATGGTCACAGTGAGGACTTCACGTACGAGAACTCTGAGATGTTGGGGGCAAGAACGTCACTCCTGTAGCCAGCGACAATGTCAGTCTCATTGAATTGCGGTAGCGCAAGTGTATTGGCTGGAAATCCATTGGCATGGTGGACGTGGGAGGCCGACAAAAGCACAAATAACAGGACAAAAATCATCGCTATGTATGACACGCCAAAAACTCGACGGAAGATGTTACAGACTCCTCCGCAATACAAGAGGGAGCGACAGTATTAAGGGATTTCGAAATTTGCGCGCATTCGCTTCTTGCCCAAGTTCACCTGATACTTTCACAAACACCTACCCGAACGTTTGTGAAGAAAGCTTTCCCCAGTAGATCTGCGCAACGCCTAAGCACGCGACTTACAAGCTTTTGCGCATACGCTTCTCTCCACACATCCCTCAATTCTGGGGTTACCGCATGTCTGAGCGTAAGACGTGGCCATTCGGAGAATATGCGCCTATGCGGCTCCATGGTTCAGCCCACTGACAAGGTCATGTTGGTCCTTATCTTCAACTTTATGCTATGCAGCTGTCTCTGCGTTCCATGGTAAGACCTATGGCTTTGTATATAGGACTCTGCGTCCCATTATGAGACGATGTGCCTGCATAAGCGCGTAATGCACTTATTTCTGACATCCGCGGCGCAGCCGAGAATCGGAGACTTGGCCAGGGTCGTTTGATACCTTGATATCGTTATTTGTGGTGCCGGCAACTGGATAACTGTATCATTATTGTTAGTTATTAGACAGGTTTTGTAGTAAGATTATTCAACGTTTATTTAATAATTTACACGGGTCTAGCCGTACACTAACCCTAATCTAAATTTACTTAAATATAAGCCGTTACTACTTAGCCCTACCTATCTAGGATTTACTTATAAAACCCCTTTTAATAATTATCTATTTATCTATATTAATAATAATAATATATTATAAATATTAATTTTAATAAAGAACTTATATATATAACTACTCTAGCCCTCCTTATTCTTAGTTTATATTATATTAGCTAAGTCCTACGCTATACTTATATCCTACTAATTAAATATTAAAGTAAAGAGTAGAGTCTTAATAATTTCCTACCTAAGTAAATATAGTAGATATTTAGATTTACTAAGGATAAAATATATTAATTACTTACCTATTTTAATCTTAAAGGTATTAATTAGTAATATAGTTATTAGCCTAGTTTAAAGCTCGCTCTATATTTTATTCTAGTAAAATTCTTATATTTATATCCTTTATATAAGTTATTAATAATATTTAGCTACTCTCCCTCCTTTATTTCTATTATAATTAATAATATCTTTAAGTACTTATATAATTATTATAATCCTATCTTACGCTAGTATCCTATTCTTAAATATAATAGGATCTAGAGGTATATAAGGGTAATTAAATATATAGGTAAAATATATAAGAGGTTTATAATTTAGGAGTTTATTAATAGAATATTTTAGTGCTTTTATTAATTAAAGAAAGACTAGAAGTTCTTCTATTTTATATATAAAAAGGTATATAATATAGTATAATTAGGGGTAATATACCTAGATAATCTAATTAGTATATTATATAACCTATTTAAGGGAAAGGTAAATAACCTAATAATATTATAAACTTCTAATATATAAGACTAGCTATATTAAGTATTCTAGGGGTAGTAAGTTCTAGATCTATTTAATAATAAAGCTTATAGGTATATAGAATTTATTATATTACTATATATAGGCTACTTAAATATATAAAAGAGAAAGTTTAATAGAAGAATAGCTAGTATATAAATTACTATTAAGTATAGTTTTAAGATAATATAAATACTTTAAGTAATAAATACCTTTTAATATAAAATAAAATTAGGGCTAATACCTATTAATAATATCTATTAGGTAGTAGTACTATTAATAAATTATTTTACCTATTTATAAGGCTAAAATATAGTATCTAGTTAATTTAGAATAAGGCCTTTAATAATCTATTAATATTTATTAGTAATTAACTCCGCCTAATAATTACTTAGGTATATTTCTTTATATTAAGCCTTATAATATAACTAAAGGGATTATAAGCTTATAATTTATATATAATTACCTAACTCTAATATTATAATACTATTAGTTTATAGACTATATTACTAATTAAGAGCTTATTATTAAATTTAAGTTATAAAGAAGCTTATAGAGATAAGTTATAAATTAGCCTAAATCTATAATATATATAAGAAATATAAGAAACTTACCCTTATTAAATAATATAACCTATCTATATAATTACTATAAAATAGTAAGTATCTTATAAGGCTTTATTTCTTTATTCTCGCCTAAAGTTTCTACTTTTATATTCTATTTAGTTTTTCTACTTCTTATTCTAAAATATCCTAATCTTAAGTTACTTAAATATTAGGGGTTTATACTAATATTTATTCTATTATTTTATATTATTTTATATATTAGAGCTATAAAATATACCTAAGTATTATATCTACTAGTCTTATAATATTCCTATTATATATTATTAACCCTATCTTTATTAAGCTCTTTATTAACTTTTATATAAAAATCCTTTATAATATTTCTCCTTTACTTACTATTATTATTATTACTTTTAAAGTCTCTACTATTACTTACTTAATTTATATCCTTAATACTATTAAGCCTATTAATATATAATTATATTATACTTATAACCTTTCTATTAGATATCTAGGGACGGTTTAATATATTATTATTTATAGAGATAGTAAGACTAATCTTACTAGTAATATTTTCTAGTATCTTTTATATTTATTCCGTCTCTTTACTTAAGTACTATTAATATAAGACTTAATTTATATAGAATATTTAAATAAGGTCCTCCTAAGCCCCTATTTACTTTTATAATAAAGTTATAAAGGCTTATAACTCCTTATAAAGTATAATTAATATATTATAAGTCTATTATATTCCTTTAATTAAATATTTAAGTTTTATATTAGTATTAAGTTACTACTTATAAATAAGTTTTAACTTCTTAATTAAGGCTAGGTCCTAAGTACTAGTTATTATAAATATATTAATATTAATAAGTAGAGGGGCCTAAGTACTACTTATTAATATAGGCCTATTAATATTTATAAGTATTATTACTAAAGTTATTATATTATAAGATTTAAAGAATTTTAAACTTTACTTTATAAAATTAACTAAAATAGTAGTTATATCCTAAGTTAAATAAGACCTTTATACTTATTTAAGTCTTTACCTATCCTTTTATAATTTTATCCCCCTATTCTTTTTCTTATTCTACTATTATAGTTATTATAACTAATAGATAGTATTATTAATAGAGTTAGCTTTATCCTTAAGATTACAACTTTCTTATAACCTTTCTCTTTATAAGGGGACTTTTATAAGGTAGGTTAAGAGGAATATAAAGGCTAGTAATAATATCTTCCTATTAATTATATAAATATATAATAATTATATATTTATTATATTATATTAAGATCCTTAATTATAAGGATATAAAAGGAGGATCTAGCGTACTAGTAATAGTAATAGTAAAGGTACTAGTACCTGGAATATCCTTAGAAGACTTTAAAGTATACCTAGGAGGTATATAATAACTATTAGTAATAGTAGAGGAAGGTTATAAGAGGGATAGAATAGATATAAATATAAGTAAGTAATAGATTAATTATAAAGGATATTAAAATAATACCTTAATTAGGCTATTATTTATATTAAATCAGTAATTTAATAATTAAATTACTAACTTAATATAAATAATTAGTAAATACTATAGCCTAATATAGCTATTAACTATTAAATAATATTGAATAATCGCTTGAAATCGGGACTACAAAACCTGTCTATTGAGGGTATTCCGACCGGGCTCACTCCACTGCCAAAGCGTGAGGTGCACTCACAATTGACTTTCGCGACGCAGTCGAGGTAACGGAGCTGTAGAAGAAAAGCTACGATAACCCGATAGATATTGATAGAAGGTAAAGTATCAATCCGTATTCAACGAGCATTCAAGCGTCCTATTGATTTATTCAGACCTACTGTGGTCGCTCAGTAGAGGTAGCCCCAAAATTCACCCCCCAACTACCTGGCAGACCGAGCGATATATTGGACAAAGAAGGACAGATATTATGTAATGAGGCTCTCGGTGCCAAATGACCAATGACCATCATGGTATAGCACGGCTGATCACCTCAATGAAGGGCAGTGCTACATATTTCATGGCAATATCCCACCATCAGGGCGAGACTGCCAAAGCCATCAAGTGTGAGAAAGTAGACCCGATCGAAGCTTCATTCGAGAGATTTGCAGGTCTTCGCAGAATAGATGAGGTCTTGTACTTGATAATTGTCTCTCAATGGAAAGAATTGTAGCAACAGTAATGAATAATGTAAAGGTAATTTGAGATCTTCGACCTTGCTGCCACAGGATTCTAGCCTCTTTCGCATTAGCGCTCACCCTGTGGCTGAAATCTTTTGTGGGCCTCGGAGCCTCAGGCACTCTCCAGCCTCGCCATATCACAAAATCAATATATGATGTAGGCTACCCCAGCGCTCTCTCAACTTCCTATATTGTTCTCCTACTAAGAAGAGCCCACATAACTTGCTATCAATCGAATACTTGGCTTGCAAAGGTCGCCTCAGTATTGACAGCCAATTCTTAAGATCGCCAGATTTGCTTCAATATGGCTCCGGGCATATTTGACAAGATCCTCATGCTCTTCAGCCTCGGTCCTAATAAGAAAAAGAATGGCGGGTCCGCCAACTCCAGACTAAACGCACACGATGAGACAATTCTTACCCAGACATTGCCAATCCCACCTCCGGCCGAAGGCGACACACGACAAGGCTGCTCGAAAGCAGACATCCCATCTGATCCAAACTGCTCTGGATGGACAGGGTTGTCACACGAAGGCACATTACAAGACAGCCCACCAGCATATACCGTCTACCCCAGCGACACCACCCAAGAAGAACTCCCATGTGATTATCCGGATGAAAGGGTTCAAATCTGCCCGCACGACATTCTCTCCTTTGAGCGACGCCGGCGTCTCGTCAATCTTCCTGATTTCAGGTACAACGAGGGAAAGGTTGACGCTCTGACGCCAGACTCCAATTTCCACCACCGAGGCCGCGATAGCAAGACTAAGGAATGCCAGGACACCTGCTTGCCATTGGGTGTAATCGAAGCCCCTGGGTTCATCGGCAGCCTGAGAGGCTTCGGTACGTACAGCTACCGTACCCCCTGCATTGGTCGTGCCGGTGGTCTTGCCCTTTCGTTCCATTGGGAGATGCAATGCCTGGATCGTGATCAGATAACCTACAGAACCACTACTGAGCTCCAAGAATATTTCAAAACAACTGGCATCTCATTCTGTCCGCATATCATGTTATCCGACATGGACATTGTGAATATGGTTCATCCCATTATCAACAAGCATGGCAAGCCGGCGGATCCCTTTGATCGATATCTGGTCAGAGGAGGTTTCAAGATCTGTGCGATATGTCCGACGGAGATCAAGGTGCGTGTGCAGACGGACATAAAGCAACGAAAAGTCTGTCGACTTGATACGAAGCGCTGGTTCGGGGAAGGTAGTGGGAGGAATGAGCAGTGGCGCAGCCAGTGTGTCAAACAGTCCGAATCACCAACAAAGGAAATCGTCTGGAATAGTACGATATCAAGAGCTATCGAGGGTACAGAGGCTTTCGGAATCCTCGATGCACAGTTCCCTAATCCAGACTTCATGTTCTGAGTATTTCTTACACATATACAATTGTATCGCCCTCTCAGTCTCGACTAATATTCTTTCTCCTGCCTTCTTTGGGAAAGAGTTCGTGTACCTCAAGTCTTTCATGATCAGCAAGCTGGGAATTGATCACCGACATTCCAGCCTTCTTATTCTCGCTTTATTCGCTCTCCTTGCAGATAGCGGAACGCTTCTCCAATGCGCCTTGCGCTTTCCTATAAGCGCAATGTTTCATCATTGGCAGCCTCCGACAAGGTGCGGTTTGTAGAGGGGATAGGCGATGGCGCTTTACCGGTAGCCGCACGTTCCATCTCAACGCTCCAGTACCATACCGGTGGTTGTCATTTCCACACATTCTCGGAGAGATGCCTCGTGTCAGTGCAACTCCATTCTGGACCTGATCATTCGCAGCCGTGACAGCAACGAAATGATAACAGATGTTCGAAATTTATCATGCGTTATCATTCATCTTCAATGAAGCAGCTATCCCCATTCATATTTGCTGCAACAGCCTTGGGCATCGGACCTCCACCTCCAAACCAGCAACTATACCAACCTAACAACTCGTCTAGCCTCTCACTACCTTCAATTCCCGACCCTCTTTTAGCCAACCAATCATACTCCGCACCTATCAGCCAAGCCCTCAATGCAACCACAGCACAATGCCTTCGCGCAAAGTACGGCACCATAGAGAACCCAGAAAGCTGTCTCAAAGCCTTTAACAGCATCCCCACAGACTCCAGGGGACGCTATACATTCGGCTCGCGAAGTCTTGGCTTTTTCGAAGTCCCACTCCCTCATCGGATTCTCAGTCGTACGCGGTTGTAATCTTTGCAGGCAACCTGTGCTGATGGAAATACAGCCGATGGTCTTTGCGCAATTGACATTATCACCACTCCTCGAGGTGCCCAATGGGACTCCGCAACCTATGACGATGTGGCTGAAAAAGCGGCGATTATTATAAGCAAGTGCATAACTGAAAATCAGCACGGGTCTCCCAAAGGTGGTATTCTGGGAGGCTTAGGTGCGTGTAAATTTTTGGTCTCCTAGTCTTCTGCTCTTGAGATGATGAACCATCTTTCTTTTCGATATAGCCCCTGGCAATCTTTGTGGCAGACACTAACGTCATCGAACGCCTTCGCTCAGGTCAATCCGGTGCCCTCGCCGTCGTCGTCAGATACTATGTACCAGATATCACATGCGATCCTACCACATTATTTGCAGAGGGAGGGAAGTGCGCAAAAGCTGTAGATACCATGTTCACGGCCGCGCAGGCAATGACGTTCACGCGCCGAAAGTCGTCGTCGCCGCCTGGGACGCGTCAAATTGTGCTTCCGGTAGGTGGCAGGGTATTTACAGAAAGTAAGTCGTTATCATATTTGTCGCATATGGATGCTTTCTGCTGAGACTTATCATCCGTAGGTTCGGGGAGGTGCAATGCGACAGTCAGTCTTAAAAGGGATGAGCCTGAAACGAGCAGCTGGTACGACGTCTGGCAGGCTGCTGTTGCGGTGGATACGATTTGCGTTCAGAGGGGGTATGAAGAATTTTCGTATATCGGTACGTCCTCTGATTGTGTACGTGACTGATGATCGATGCTGACCTGACATAAGGAAGGAATGATAATCTGATGGTGTCATTGGGCCCGTGACAACTGGCACTTCTAGGAAAGGATCAACTTAAAAATCGGGTATTGCACCGAAGATAAATTTAGCAGGAGTATAGTCCAATACCAGTAGAGACCTCGCAACCAATTCGTAGATAATCCCACAAACCGGTGCTCAGACGTTGATGCTGCATATTGAATTTGCATGTTGCTATTCCATCTTCAACAAAGCTGTGCTCTCTTGTTATCTTTTTGGGTTAGGGCAGTGCGGGACGATTCGCAGCCACTTGATCCCGCTGAACTTCTAGCTAATTGAAGTCTATGTATCTTCGAAGAACAAGAGGAACTGTTGCATAGGGGAAGTGCGAAAGCCGAGGAAACACCAGAACGAATATAGACCGACGTCGAACGATGAGCTTGTAGTTCTGATGGTAACGCCTTCAGTAAACGTACAGTGGATACTGTCCAAATCCAATCTTATGTTTGTACTCTTGAGCGAATCTTAGCTTGTGTTCCAATAAGAAATGTGCGTTGCAGAAATGTAGGATTGTGAAAACTGCTGCTCAGCGTACTTAGAAAGTAGACGAGATATCCAGAGTAGCGGCGAGTAGCTCCAATACATAGCAAGCGCGTCCAAAATAAGTCCCCACTGTTCCTGTGGTTCATTTCTGCTCTAAGCAACTGTTGTCCATCTCGAACACCAATACCCACCTCACAGCAACATTTAAGACTACCGCGGTTTATTTCTGGGGTACACGGCCGTTTGAGGGAAGACCGCCTCCACTACTCTCGTATGCCCGACTGTACCACAGGCTCACGTTACGACAAAGCACTATAATCGTTGTTAAGATATGCGAGCCCATGCACCTTCTCTCGAAGCCTTTTTCTGAGCCTACGGCTCATGTTGGTGTATGCTGCCACTTCCCTCGAGGTAGTAATGAATCAACTCAGTCCAATTATTGACTATGATACACAGAAGGTCAGTGGGGGAGAGACATCTCAGGACAGAGTCATTGCGTTGGCCGGGAGGACATTATTGCGACGTTGTACATCGTGTAATAGGCAGCGTGTAGTGACGATGTTGACATGAACAGCTGAAGGACTCAAATTCGAGTTCTAGGATTAAGCGCGATCAATAGACAGGTTTTGCAGTCCCGATTTTAAGCGATTATTTAATATTATTCAATAGTTAATAGTTATATCAGGCTATAGTATTTATTAATTATATAGATTATTAAGTTAGTAATTTAATTATTAATTTATTAATTTAATATAAATAATAGCTTAATTAGGCTATTATTCTAATATCTTTTATAGTTAATCTATTACTTACTTATATTTATATCTATTCTATCCCTCTTATAACCTTCCTCTACTATTATTAATAGTTATTATATACCTCTTAGGCGTACTTTAAAGTCTTTTAAGGATATCTTAGGTACTAGTACCTTTACTATTATTATTATTAGTACGCTAGATCCTCCTTTTATATCTTTATAACTAAAGATCTTAATATAATGCGATAAATATATAATTACTATATATTTATATAATTAATAGGAAGATATTATTACTAGCCTCTATATAAATATACCTCTTATACTCTAAGAACCTCTTAATAATAATAATATCCTTCCCTTATATTCCTCCTAACCTACCCTACGGAAGTCCCCTTATAAAGAGAAAAGTTATAAGAAAGCTAGGTTATATAATATAAAACTATTATAATATTTAAGGAGGTATAAAAGAAGGGGGACTAGGAGCTTAAATATCTTATAATTAGATAGTTATAATAAAAAGTATAAGAGAGGTAGGTAGAAGGGATAAAGTATATATAAAGGAATACTACTTAATATTAAAGAGATAATAATACTTATTAATTATATATTTATTAAAGCGGGTATATATAGACTTTCTAATATAAATTTATAATAGAAGGATATATAATAGGACTTTAAGATATATACTTATTATTCCTACTCTTAGAATAATTATTAATAAAAGGTAGTAGTACTATTCCAATAATATAAATATAAGAAGGAATATAATAAGAGATCTAGGTATATAATAATTAATAATAACAATTAATAATAACCTTATATAAGTACTAGATTAATATTAATTAATAGCTAATAAAGTTTAGGCTAGAAAATATAAAAAAAAGTAAGATATAAAAAATAAGAAGGAGAAAATATAAGATTATAATATTAAATAAGATATACTCTCTACTTATTAGGATAAAAAGGTTATAAGAGAAATAGAAAATACTAGTTCTAATAAAATTTCTTCTTATAAAGAAAATAATAAATAAGACTCCTCCTTAAAAGGCTTATATATCTTACTCTTATTTATAGTAATATTATTATTACCCTCTAGTATAAGTATTATATTAAAAGGTTCCCCCTACTAATAGTAAAGCCTAAGTCCTTAATACTAGAGTAATACTAGCTATTAAAGTAATATTAATATTAGGAGTAATATTAAGGATAAAACTAACTCTACTAATAATACTATCTATTAGTTATAATAACTATAATAATAAAATAAGAAAAAGAATAGGGGGATAAGGTTATAAAAGGATAGGTAAAGACTTAAATAAATATAAAGGTCTTATCTAACTTAGGATATAACTACTATTTTAATTAATTTTATAAAGTAAAGTTTAAAATTCTTTAAATCTTATAATATAATAACTTTAGTAATAATACTTATAAGTATTAATAGGCTTATACTAATAAGTAGTACTTAAGTCCCTCTACTTATTAATATTAATATATTTATAATAACTAGTACTTAAGACCTAGCCTTAATTAAGAAGCTAGAACTTATTTATAAATAGTAACTTAATATTAACGCGGAATTTAAATATATAATTAAAGAAGTATAATAGACTTATAATATATTAAATATACTTTATAAGGAGTTATAAGCCTTTATAACTCTATTATAAAAGTAAATAGGGGCTTAAAAGGACCTTATTTAAATATTTTATATAAACTAAGTCTTATATTAATAGTACCTAAGTAAAGAGATAGAATAAATATAAAAAATACTAGAAAATATTATTAATAAGATTAGTCTTATTATCCTTATAAATAATAATATATTAAGCCGTCCCTAGATATTTAATAAAAAGGTTATAGGTATAGTATAATTATATATTAATAGGCTTAATAGTATTAAGGATATAAATTAAGTAAGTAATAGTAGAGACTTTAAAAGTAATAATAATAATAGTAAGTAAAGAAGAAATATTATAAAGGATTTTTATATAAAAGTTAATAAGGAGCTTAGTAAAGATAGGGTTAATAATATATAATAGAAATATTATAAGACTAGTAGATATAATACTTAAGTATATTTTATAACTCTAATATATAAAATAATATAGAATAATAGAATAACTATTAGTATAAACCCCTAATATTTAAGCGACTTAAGATTAGGATATTTTAGAATAAGAAGTAGAAAAACTAAATAGAATATAGAAGTAGAAACTTTAAGTTAGAATAAAGAAATAAGGCCTTATAAGATATTTACTATTTTATAATTATTATATAAATAGGTTATATTACTTAATAAGGGCGGGTTTCTTATATTTCTTATATATATTATAAATTTAAGCTAATTTATAACTTATCTCTATAAGCTTCTTTATAACTTAAATTTAATAATAAGCTCTTAATTAGTAATATAATCTATAAACTAATAGTATTATAATATTAGAGTTAAGTAATTATATATAAATTATAGGCTTATAATCCCTTTAGTTATATTATAAGGCTTAATATAAAGAAATATACCTAAGTAATTATTAGGTAGAGTTAATTACTAATAAATAATAGTAGATTATTAAAGTCCTTATTCTAAATTAACTAGATACTATATTTTAGCCTTATAAATAGGTAAAATAGGTTATTAATAGTACTACTACCTAATAGATATTATTAATAGGTATTAGCCCTAATTTTATTTTATATTAAAAGGTATTTATTACTTAAAGTATTTATATTATCTTAAAACTATACTTAATAGTAATTTATATACTAGCTATTCTTTTATTAAACTTTCTCTTCTATATATTTAGGTAGGTTATATATAGTAATATAATAAATTTCATATACCTATAAGCTTTATTACTAAATAGATCTAGAACTTACTACCATTAAAATACTTAATATAGCTAGTCTTATATATTAGAAGTTTATAATATTATTAAATTATTCGCCTTTCCCTTAAATAGGCTATATAGTATACTAATTAGACTATTTAAGTATATTACCCTTAATTATATTATATTATATACCTTTTTATATATAAAGTAGAAGAACCTCTAGTCTTCCTTTAGTTAATAAAAGCGCTAAAATATTCTATTAATAAACCCCTAAACTATAAACCTCTTATATATTTTACCTATATATTTAATTACCCTTATATACCTCTAGATCCTATTATATTTAAAAATAGGATACTAGTATAAGATAGGATTATAATAATTATATAAGTACTTAAGGATATTATTAATTATAATAGAGATAAAGGAGGGAGACTAGCTAAATATTATTAATAACTTATATAAAGGATATAAGTATAAGAATTTTATTAGAATAAGATATAAAGTAAGCTTTAAGCTAGGCTAATAACTATATTACTAGTTAATACTTTTAAGGTTAAAATAAGTAAGTAATTAATATATCTTATCTTTAATAAATCTAAATATCCGCCTTATTTACTTAGGTAGGAAACTATTAAGACTCTACTCCTTACTCTAATACTTAATTAGTAGGATATAGGCGTAGCGCGGGACTTAGCTAATATAATATAAATTAAAGATAAGGAGGGCTAGAGTAGTTATATATATAAGTTCTTTATTAGAATTAATATTTATAATATATTATTATCAATAATATAAATAAATAGATAATTATTAAAAGGGGTTTTATAAGTAAATCCTAGATAGGTAGGGCTAAGTAGTAATAGTCTATATTTAGGTAAATTTAGATTAGGCTTAGCGTACGGCTAGACCCGTGTAAATCATTAAATAAACGTTGAATAATCTCACTGCAAAACCTGTCTAATAACGCGCTGTCACGTGCAGGACTAGTTCCAGAACTAAAGCTAATCAAGCAAAGTACTGTCGCATCTCCGGCCTTAGGCAAATGCAGTGTCTTCTCTGCACCACTATTTGGCGAGACCGTCAAATCCACAGTCATCTATATATTTCCATGAGACTCGACGTATCCATTTGTCGAAAAAGGACTTTGGTTGGCCTCTGTATCTGTAGGACTGTAAATATCGTCGATTAGGCTTTACTCCCATGATAGTAGTGATACTGCTCAGTACTGCGGAGACACCTAAGAGATGGTCTAAGTCCGTTCGAAGAACTTTTCGTATGAGTACATGTCGACTGCGATTACATATTTGATGCCTTGCGTACAACACTACATCATTCACACGATATGCCCTTGGTTGAAAGGTATGGTGATTGGGCCACCAACGACCAGTCTCAACATGATCCTCATACAACGGCATTTGATCACCGAATCAATGCTGGTGATGACTTGTGGCAAGACGCCAAACCAGAGGACGAACTTGCTGGCGTGGAAGGGTAAGATACTCTTAGTCATCTCTTCGAGCTAGCTATCAAATTTGGGATGTTGCAGTGCGACTAGACCTTGTGGACACAGATTATCGCGGCTCATAATGGCAGGGTTATGGGGTCTCAAATGCTCTGCTGGAGCTGTGATCCATAATATGTTCGATGTCTCTTTCCGTTATCTCTCTACAGCCTCGGCATTTTGAAAATCGGTTGAAAAGGCTTTCTAATATTACTGCCTTGCCACCATTGCTCCTTCATCCAGCGTGGTATAATGATCCTAGCCTGGAAGGCTATCTTGCCTTGAACAGAACTGACTATATACAGCAATGTGCAAGCCACCTGCTTAATTACTACCCTTGATGCGAGCTACGGGTGGATCGAAGTAGGAGGAGGTGACTGGATCTACAACCCCACAGGGCCGAATGTGCGACTGCTACCCACGCTAGGTGGACATTTTGAGCGTAATGTAAGCTCATGCGTAGATCACGATCGACGCAATGTTACGGACACACTTCTATTCAATAGCAGCTCCGCCGAAAATGTGACCGATGAAGGTGCCAGGGATGCATTGAAAGGGATGACCTGGCCAGCAGATGGAACTGACTCCCGAGGCACAACTTCCTTCATTAGCCGCTTTCCCCCTGAAAACGAGCACATTGCCGGATCAGAATGGGCCTCGGGTTACCATTTGGGTAACGGCATTGTGGGTACCGCAGGACACTGCCTTGCACCACGACTCTTGAGAAACGAGGTGCATACATTGAAAGTCGTCTTTGGATGGTCCGGTGATGTGAAAGGAAAAAGGTTCGCCGCCAATCAAGTATTTGATATCGATAAGTGGGTACATCTGTTGTATATCCAAGTATTTTTGAGGAGGCCGCTTATATATACAACTTCCCAGGGTGCTGCTTTGCGATGTACCAGGAGAGTACCAAGATGCCACAGACTCCGAGGCCATCGCCAAGTGGGCACGCAAATGGGACAATGCAGTGCTCAAGCTTAAAGGGATATCCGAGCGATTCCAAGAGCTCAAGAAAGTAGAATTGGCGAACAAGCCACCAGGCTTCGGTATCCCCGTCTACAATGCTGGTCATCCGTTGGGAACGCCAATGAAGATCTCTCATCGATCCCACGTGCTTCGACATGCACTTTTCGATCGGTAAGTCTTTTCACGGTTTGCTTTGTTATTCACAACCGTTGTTTGTATCGCAAGACAAGCCTAGTGGAACCAAAAATTGTGTGAAGGGCAAATGTCCATGATACCTCTCATGATCTGAAGAGCGCTTGGTATCGCAGAAATGTATGCCCGATTAACGTAACGTCTGATCTTTGTCGTGTTGACAGTAAAGTATGGTCCTGATATCACGTATTTTGAGGTGGTGTGGCCATCTTATTCTTCAGAACGGCCACTGTTCTTGCTTCGCTCTGCCTATACGCGAAATTCATCACTCGATTACTGTCTCTTACCAACACTCTGACTCCGGATCTTGCAGCGATAACGTATCTCCCTTCGCTCACAATATCGAGCCATGTGGGACTTACACCACCGACCTCGACCAATTCCCTGGTACGTCATCCGTGCTCCACCGAAGCTGCAAAGTACTCATGCCTCCCACCAGGCAACTCCGGAGGCCCAGTCTTCGACGGTCTAACTGGCAAAGTCGTTGGCCACACCGTCTCAACACAAAGCGCCGTATCCGAATCCTCGATAACCGACATTGAAAACTGGGAGAGAGAGTTTTTGATCAATTCACCCAATTACAAGAAGGCCTCCGAGCTCATCAATCCTTACTTGGCGCGAAAGCATCCACACGATCCTACCTACAGAATTCATCCGAAGTTCCATCGCACGCTTAGTGGCGAGCCTGGTGGTGGAGCGTTGTTTCTGAACATGACATTCGTCTGTCCGGGGGATGTCGGTCCGAATGGAGTTCTGCAGCCACCAGATACTCATCAAGCTGTCTTCAATCGCCACCGCTGGGATTCACGGGATGTCGTTTTCCGGAATTTGACGGGGCGTATCGATCGGATCTACATCTTTACTAGGCCGTTGAGTGTGCTCGTTGCCGAATGTATGTACCACCTTATATCTTGTTTCCTCTTGACGGCGTTAACACCTAGAACCCTTGGATCCATACCCTACTCCCAAGCTATCCTTACATCCCAACGCATCCCAATACCTACAAAACCTCCCCGCCCTCAACCTCCTCCCCATCTCCCCCTCCCCTCTTCAAACTTCTTACTCCATCACAAAAAAAACTAACTAAACCCCCCAAGTCCCCACCTCAACCCTCTCCATAACCCTAACCGGCCACGCACACACCTTCCACACCCCCTCCCCCACAACCAAACTCGCCATCACAACCGGCCCCTCCGAATGGGTCATCCCCCTCAAAAACCTCATCTCAACCCCCACCCCCAACTCCAATTCACCACAATCAGAAACAGAAACAGATACAGAAATCTCCTACACCCACACCCACCACCTAACCCTCTCTCCCCCCTCGGCCAAAAACACCCCTATCCCCTCTCTCGCCTCCTGGACCGCCCTACGCCTAACGCAGCCGCACCCCAACCCACCCACACATATCACCCTCTCACTCGTCTTCCGCAGACCCTCCTTCCTGTTTCCAGTCTCCAAATCCTGGCCACCGGATCGGGCAGACGTGACTGACGATCCGAGGGATGTGGGGCTGGAATGGCCTGCTGAGGAATTTCGGTTCGCGACGAGCGTTGGGTGGGGTGGGGAGGTGGGGCAGGGGGATCGGGATCAGGAGCGGGGGGTAAGTGATGGACTTCTGTTTGAATGTAGGGTGGGGAAGGTGTGGAGTTGGGTGGCGGATATCGATGGTGTGTGGAGGGATCCGGGGCAGGTGGTTGTGGGTTGATGGGGTTGCGAACGTTGGGGTGGTAGTTGGGGAAGAGTGCGTACTGAGTAGGGGATATGTTGCACGGAGTATACAAATGTTCGTCTGTTACAAGGGACCAGGCACCCACGAGCTTCGGACCAACCCTAAGGTAGGGGACTGGGGTGCGTGTTTCCGGGACTATATCCCCGCTGAACGCTCGAGGAGATTGGTGCCGTTGCCGTTAGCGCCTACTCGGGACTTTGGGTGTTATCCTTCAACCTGGCAAAGAGAGTGAGTCTAACTTCCAGAAAGAAAATCAGGTTCGAAACATGAACATCGCCGCTCCTTAGATCGACTCTCTCCCCCTTTCTTCACATAGCTATCACTACCACTAGCAACACCCATATCAAAAACATACTCATACCACACTAATCCTAATCGATCAAAGCAAACTTCCGCACATACATTCTATATCCCCTAAACAAGATGAAAGTCCTACATTAGTACCAACCTATCTATGTTGTATAGTCCCCCTCAACGACCACCACTCTCATCCCTCACACAACACCCACCCACTTTTAGCCTTCCCGCAATTCCCCCATCCACTCTAAAATCCCGCCTTCCGAACCATCCTCTCGCTCTCCACCCACAAACGCTCCACAACCTCTTTATCCTCGCACCTGCAAGATCCGTAAAATCAGCCCCATCTCCCTCCCTCCAAAGCCCCACCACCACCAAAACACTCTCGCAACTTGACAAACCCCACCTCACCCCACGAAAAGGAAAATCGGAAAACTCACCACTTCCCCGTCCCCTTCCCATCCACCTTCCCAAACGGCACAAAATACCCCCCGCTCCCCTCCACCGCCCTCTCATCCACGGCACAAAACAGCGTCGTCCTCGCTCCATCCGGTATGGATATCGTACCGGGCAAAATCCCCCACCCCACCGCGGCACGAATGAAGGTGCCAAAGAGCGTGGGGTCGGCGGCTTGCAGGTTTGTTTTGATGATGCCGGGGTGGAGGGAGTAGGCGGTTATTCCCAAGTGACGGAAACGATCGTGGAGGGCGCGGGCGTGCAGGATGGAGCCGAGTTTGGAGTGGGCGTAGCGTTTCCTGGTTGTGAAAGGGGGAGTTAGGATGGGGAGGTGGAGTTTATTGTGGGAGGTGGGGAAGGCTTTACCATGCTGCTAGGGTGCCGGTGACGTTTTCTAGATTTGGCGCAGTGGTATTTAGCGTCTTGGGGGCCATGCCTCCTGTGAGGGCTGCGACGGAGGATACGTTGACGATGCGGACGCGGGTTTTGGAGGGTGTTGATTGAGCTGTGGAGGTTAGGAGGGGGAGGAGGAGTTGGGTCAGGTAGAAGGGGGCGAGGTGGTTGGTTTGCCATTGCGTTTCGAATCCGTCGGGGGTGAGTTTGTAGGGAGCTGCCATTAGCTGTGGCGGGGAGGTGTGTCAGTCCGTATTTTTTTCATGATGAATGATGGATATTCGACGGGTGATGGTGGAATAAAGCTGCTTACGCCGGCGTTGTTGATGAGAATATCTAGCCGTGATTCCTTGGCCATGAATGAGTCTGCGGCATCTTTGACACTCTGGAGGTTTTGCAGGTCCATTTTCAGTGGTTGAAGGTCCAAGAGTTGCTTGTGAGAAGCTTTCATGTCATCGATAGCTTTGTGCACTCTGTCTGGAGAGCGTGCGGCGATGTAGACGCGGGCGCCATGAAGAGCGAGCTGTAACGTGGTCTCGAAGCCGATACCGGAATTGCCTATCCAAGTCAATTGACTCTGAGCATGCAAACAATGATCGAATCTGGGTTTGAGCTCGGAAAGGAGGTTCGAACATACCTCCGGTGACAATAATAACGTAGCCCTTCAGGTCGGGAATATCACTAGCATAGAACGAGCCTGCTTTGCGTACAGGCATGATACGGTATCGAAGTCTAAGAAGATGAGAAAGCTATCGACGTTGTCAGGCGGTAATGAAGACGAGATGAGAGGCAGATGTGGGTAAGCTAAGATGTGGAGCGCAGAGTCCTTTATGTATCTTTACTGCTTCACATGGTACTCGGCAGCTCTTGCATCCCGCAAACTGAGTGGATGGTCCCTGTTTGATCGAGCATCAAACTGTCAGATTTTGGGAGAGAAGTACAACGAGAGCCCCTTGAATGGCTTGAAAGGGGTTAGCGTTGACGGCTTGGCACGCAGGAACGCTAATTTCTGACCTTTTTCGTGGCGCTACGCCTCATCCCTTTACCAAGCGACGTACACAACTTGTCAGAAACAAGCAAAGCATTCATGGATGATCTCCAGAGTAAACTTATGTACAAGAAAAGCGATGCTGATGACTGGACAAAAGTGGATGACAAAGCGCTGAGAAAGAAATTACAGAACAGGCTAGCCAAGAGGAAAAGCAGTAAGTCCGATTTATGTGCAGAACATTGTGTCGAGCTGAAAGACAGCCACCAGGAACGGGAGGGGGAAAAGCTAAGAGAACAAACGAGCCTGTACTACCTGGCCCGTCGTGGGATGGATCTCAAACCGCGGACCCAAAAATCATAGATGCGTTACCCATGAACACTGCGAACGATAGCCTTACCACGGATAGTCCAGAAACGCCAGATGCGGGCATCGGCAGCATTAACGACGAATCCCAGTCGTCCACCTCAGTGCCCGGCCTCTCCGAACACTATTTCATCAGCCTAACCCAATATTCGCTTCTGCGGGCCCTTATCCAGAACGCCACCTTTCTGTCACTGGATTTCCACTTCCTGATGGACGACCACTCTGTGTCCCCATGGACAGTGTCCAGTCCGTACCCAACTCTTTACCCTAACGACCTGAGCCCCACGAACCTTCAAATATGTACGCCCCATCATCCCTATCTCGACATCATTGCGCTACCCGCATTTCGGGACAACGTTCTTCTTGCATGTTTGGACGAAGACGTAGAGGATCAACTATGCCACGACTTGCACATCGGCTCGTTCACTGTCTGGGGCTCGCAGCCGTGGAATGCCTTTGGTATGTCATGTCCCTTCCTCCGTGTTCTTGAGCGGGCTGATGACATGTCTGCATAGCGTGGGAGGTGGGTCAAGAATTCGCGACGAGCTGGTGGTGGCTGCTGGATGATGGCTTGATCCGAGCAACCAACTTCTGGAGAGGTGAGAGGGGAGAGTCACCGCTCGTATTGCCTGACTCCAGTAAGTGTATCATCGAAGAGCTCTTTTGATTGTAATGTTCCACCCCAGCCTGACGTGCTGTGGCACCAATGCCAATGGACTGCCAATCTTGATCAGCATGCATGCACCTCACATGTCTTAGCAATCTTCGCATGTCTTTTTGTGAGAATGACACAGTAACATTATGTTCCCATAGCCCTGATCAGCAGTAGAGTGAGCACTCGTCAGACGGAAGGGCCGTCGTCATGTTGAAAGCAGCAGCGCCTTAGCGGCGCAGAAGCTCCTTGCACACCATATAGCATCAAGACCCCTGTCACGTCCCAAGGACTAACGCATCGAGGTCGAGCGGTCTGCATTCACAATGGCGATGGGCGTCATGTTGTAAACACCTGCTGAGCACCCTTTGGATTGTAAAGTAGTTTTAGACTGGCCCGGGTCAGCCTCGGCTGAATACAAATCATGGTCTTGGCAGAGACTTCCTTAGAAGAGATTTTCCTTTCCTTGTCTGCTCATTATATCATTCAGCAACTAAAAGAGGGGTAGCCTCGCAACATGTCGCCGTCTCCTCAACGCTCTAACATCTTGTATGGGTAAGACTACCGTTTTAGTCATCTCATTCTACGTCTGAGTACATTCTGAGAGCGTTGGCGATAACACTCATCATTTAACGTCCGTTTCTACCGTTGCTACCCTTGCAGCCGGAGAGAAGATCAGCTCGCACTTTCCACCCTTCGGCAGTACCAGGAAATGATCCGTCATCGTCATGCAGTCTTCGGTGGCCGTGGGCGAAAGCCCTATCTTGTAAGACCGGAGCAATGCCGCGGTGATCAATTTCAGTTCCATGACAGCCAGACCTTTGCCCAAACAGGCCCGAGGTCCCTTTGAAAATGGCATGAAGAGCTCTTTCATTTCGCTAGACACCATGTTCGGCTCCATCCAACGTGTTGGATCAAATTCGTTGGGCCGTGGAAAGGCAGTTGGATCACGTTGAGTGGTATAGCACTGCATCGAGACGACAGTCTGATGACATTAGTGTTCTGCACGAGTAGCCTGGTGAGGGACTCCACCTTCTCAGGAATGTAGTGTCCGTCCAGCACCTTCCCACCAACTGGTGTCTCTCGTTGGAGACTTGCCGGAGCTGCTGGGTGAAGACGCAGAGCCTCGTTGATCACTGCAGCAAGCACGGGCAGGTCGTCTAACTCTCGTAAGCGCGGCAGGGTTTTATCATTCGCAGGAAGGCGCGCGACGAGTTCTTTGCGGAGCCGATCTTGCCATGCAGGATTTCGTGCAAGCTCCCAGAACATGTACGTCAGAGTCGTGCTTGTGGTGTCTGGAGCCAAAGTCAGTATTTGTAGAGGCAGACCAGCTCTGCGAATGGCTACCGGTGCCAGCAAAAACTAGATTCGCAACCTCCATGTACGTTTCACGGTCTGTGAGAACAGACTCTCCCGTGTCGGGTTTCACTGACAAGACCTTGGTCAGGAGATCCCTCCGGCCCGAATCTCGACCATACTCCTTGACGTATTTCTCAAAAGCATCTTTCCCATACTAAAGGACATAATCAGCAAGCTCTACCATTTGGTCTGTCCGATACCAGGGTGCCCACCTGTGCCAGTCGCGGCCTTGACGCAAAAAAATATTGAACAGCGGAGATGGGCAGTCGGGAGAGGAGGATATAGAGCCATGGAAAGCTCGATTCAATCCCACTCAACAGAAAATGATTATCCATGTCATGCAAGAATTGCGATGGTTTGTCTGCCAGGAGGCCTCCAAAATCTTGGCCCAGGAAAAGCTCGCCTATCGGACAGGGTCAGTCCTTTGTTCCACCCACCCACAGATTGAGAGTCAGTACCAACGATGTCGAAAGCCGTCAGCCGGAAGAGGGCGAGCATGTCCAGCGACGGCTTGGAAAGGTTGTCTTGAACGCGGTTCAGTAACCTCTGGACGTGCTGGAGGATGAGCGGTTCTGCGTCGGACAGATTGGACTGCGCGAAAGCATGGCTGAGGAGCCTCCGTCGCCGACTATGCAGTGATTTGTCTCTGAGGCTGAAAATGCCCAAGGGGGGCTGGCTCATGGTTTCGTAGATTGGTGCCTTTACAAAATGTGTCTGTTGGCCATAGACCTCCTTGACGGAGTCAATGTTGGAGAAGGACACCTCGTTTGGACCGACACGGACGGCGGATCCATACTGCTGGTGCAACTTGTGGAAGGTCAAAGTGCGATAGCCCGAGAGGTCAATTACTATCAGCCATCGGGAGGTGAGTTTGGCTAACAAAGGTCCGGGGATACGGCGAAGTGGGGAGAAAAAGACGTTGTAGACAATCTGTCATTTATTTACGCTGTCAGTATTCTGTTCTCACGCACCGGGGGTAGATGCAGGCGGACCTGGAATGCGATGGAAGCGACTAGGAGTATGCCAGCCCAAAAGGCAACAGTTATAAGCGGAAGCGGAAGGGCCATTGTTCACGTCTTCGCAATGGAACACCCAAAGTGCACACAGTCCAATTTGAGCAGGGAGGACTGAAAGCAAGAACAAGGCATTGCTTTCTCCAGGTCTTTAAAGGGATGGTTGAACACTCCTACGCTGCTGTACCCCGCAGGAGAAGGTGTTCTGCTTTTCGCCAGCCTAGAGGGTGTCCCCGTCCCCGCCTCTATACTTTACCCCACAGTCCGAGAGAGAGATGTGGCTATGTAAGCGAGCGCCTCAATTCTAGCGTTGGATTTATTTCGTCCCGACATTGTCGCCGCCCTTCAACTTTCCACAGCAAATGGGATCGAGGCCAGAATTACCTACACCAGTGAAAAGTTCCGGCGAGCCTTTCAACCTCTATCCGTGACACTGGAACCTTGCCAACATTAGGCCGCCGATCGTCTTACATAATCATCGGGACCCCATCTTTTCCTAGCCCAACGGGACCCCATCAGTGCCCATCAAACCTCCAGGTTGATGTTGACACCCTGAAGGATTCGCGATGATCCATCTCGATTTGCCTTTCAGGCCTTTCACCATTGCCTCTTGGTATTATGACCATGCGGGGTCGTGGCAAACAGATCGTCACCAGCAAATATCAACAGCCGTGCTTCTACACTTCCCTCCGAACGCTTACGCTCGAGATATTGATCCCGAGTAACCTTCTCTGATACTGTCACTGTCAATATCGCCCTTGATCCTTTCCAAGTTTCCACCAGTATGGGTATGTTAGACATACTCTCAACCCTCAGCTCTACATACGTACGACTGAATTGCTAACGAGCAACAGGTTCAACTCCGGTACACTTCTTCTCGCACGGCTCGACGCGCATGCTCGACGCCGACACGGAAGCAGGCTCGTATTGGAAGAAGTGCGGCGACGAGGCACTCGCCAACGGCGTCAAGGGCATCGTCATCATGGGCGCGCACTGGGACTGTGTTGGCGACAGCATCGAAGTGGCCACCAACCCTTCCCCGAGCAAATCGCCCTGTCCATTCGTCCCACTCCCCACCTACCAAAACTGGACGCCCAACCCGGACCTCGCCACCGCCTCGCGCTGCATCGACATGCTCAGCGACGCCGCCTTCTCCGTCTCTGCCAATCCCACCTTCCAATGGATCCACGACACCTACCTGGTCCTGATCCGCATGTTCCCCGACGCGTCTACCTGCCCGCCCACCACCATCGTCAGCATGAACTCCCGCTTCGACCCACACTTCCACATCAAGATCGGTGCCACCCTGCGCCCCCTGCGCAACGAGAACTACCTCCTCATCGGCACCGGCGGCGCCGTCCACAACCTTTACCGCAATCGCTGGGACGACATGCTAAAGTACCGCGAGAGTCTGGGCCAGGAGGTCCCACCGCAGGCCTGGGCGTTGGATTTCCGCCAGGCGACCGAGGATGCGATTACGAAGAACTCGGGACCGCGCTTGAGGGCAGCGGTCGCGAGGTTGATGAAACATCCCCGGTATAGAGATGCGCAGGCCACGGACGACCACTTCATGCCGGCGCTGTTCTGTGCTGGGGCTGCAGGTGGTTGGGAGGATGTGGGGTCCGAAAATGTGCTGGGGGCTGAGACGTGGGAGTTGACGAATATGTGTAATTCGCAGTTCACCATGGGGAACTATGTCGCAGCGGAGGGTGTTATTGCTGCGTGAGGATTAGGTGGCTGTGCGTCACGGCTTTTTTTTGTGAGGGGGTGTAAACTCGTTTTCGACGTCAGGAATTGATAGCTTACGGCTCTTCAATCGCACTCACTGCTTGACATGACCATCATCGTCCATGAGTAGGGAATTTCGTAGTAGAATAACTTCGACAAAGTTTTCGTGACGGCACATCTCTACCTATCATATCAGTATGGGCATCGTGTTTGTCACGAAAAGGGGTGCTCTGTGAGGTGAATAATGGCGACATATCTTTTAGATACAGGAGCAAATGGAGCATATATCAGGCAAATGCGAAGTCACGTCCGGAGTCACGTGACTGCGCCAAGACATGCAGAGAAAGCTTGTGGGAGGAAACCCTGACAGTGGTTGATAAGGAGGAAATTACTTGGCGTCCCCGTTATAGTTATATAATAAGGCCTTGGCTAGTAGTATTACCTATTATATTTATTTAGATTATTTATAGTAGTATATATATATAAATTTAGAGTTTAATTAATATTAATTATTATTATTTCTAAGTATATAAGTTTACTTTTAAAATAGTATATTTAGTATTAATTAATTAATCCCCTTTTCTAGTAACTATAATATAATTAGTAAGTTATAATCTTTTAAATATTTAAAGTAAGTCTTCTTCCCTCTAGGAAGATTATATTATTATAGAAGTTTCTACCTATTTAGTATATTAATAATAGCTATATTTTATACCTCTTTTATTTATATACTTTATATAGATATATTAATATTATTCTTATAAGTTAAAAGAACTATTTATATACTTAAGTTAAATTATTTATATTAATAATATAAGGAAAAATTATTATTATTTATACTATTTTATTATATAGAAAAATTATTCCCTAATATTAAAAAGGGATAATCTACTAGTTATCTAAAATTAAGAAAGACTTAGGGATAGCCTAAATACCTATAAATTAGGGAGTTATTACTACTATTAAATTATAAGGAATTATTAACTAGATAGCTATTATATAAATTATTCCTATTATTAGTTAATTATTATCTACTTTTCTTAATACTTAGTAGTATAGATATATATAATAGAACCCCTCTTCTTAGCCTAATTTACCCTTATTAGAGAAGTATTTAGAGATAATACTCTATTAATAATAACTATTAAGGGATTATATAGTTAAATATATCCCTATATTATTTTATATACTTATTATAAGTTTAAAAAAATAGTTTTAATATTAATAGTAAAGTCTATTAATTAGTTTTTAAAGTACTTAGAAAGCGCTTTCTCTAGCTAGAGAAATAAAAAGTTATAACTCTTAAAGAGTTACTAGAATTTTAAATAGCTAGCCTAGTATTATTATTATTAGGGTTAGAGGTAGTAATACCTATATTAGCTAATATAATAATACTATTAGGAATAAGGACGCTATTTAATAATATAAGTAATATAATTAGATAGCTCTATATATTAGAAGAGGAGCTCCTTAGAGACCTTAATATCCTTATATAACTTAAGAGGTTTAATATAAGGCTTTAAGGGAAGGCTATTAACTAATTAGCTTATATATTAAAGGTAGCTAAGATCCTTAGTAAAGAAGGAATTAATTATAGAAATAAGGAAGATAAGGAGATAGTTATTACCTTACTTAAAGAAGAATTCCTTAGAGAGGCTTAAAATATTAGGTTTAATATTAATATAATAGACTAAATTAAGGCGCTTTATTAGACTTATAATAAGAGCTTAGAGGCTTATTTTAAGTATATAAAATAACTCTTAAAGATAATAAGAGGTAGAGATTAAGTAGAAGAGATAGCCTCTAATATATTAAGTGTACTAGAAAAGTATTAACTTACTAATATAATTTATAAATAGATCTCTAGCCTTATAAATTAGGATTTATAACTTAGAATATTAGAATATAAGTTAGAAATAAATAGATTATTATATAAAGTATTTAAGAAAGCTTAGGTATATATAAAAATCCTATTTATACTTAAAGATTTTATAGAAAAGAACTATTAGTAATATAAGCTAAAGAAATTTAGAGTATTTCATATAATAGTAGTAGTAAATAATAATAATATAATTTAAGTATTTATATTTATAATAACTAGGCCTTAATATTAGGATTAAAATAGAATTTTATAGGATATAATATTTTACCCTTAGAATAATAACTACTTAGGCTAATTAATAGTAAACTTAAATATATACTTTAGATAAGATAAAGGTAATTATAATATAGCTAGAGTTCCTCTTAAAGTATATAATAACTTATAGCTAATAGTAGCCCCCTTAAAGTAGATAGTAGCGCCGCTAGTAGTAGATACTAGAAATAGCCTTAGGTTAAATTCTTAGTTTAATCCCTAGTTATTATTAGGGTAGTAACCCCTATAAAACTATAAGACTAGGAATAGATATAGCTTATAAGATTTATATAGAAACCCTAGATAATAGGATAAAAATTAAAGGCCGCTTATAAGACTAAGAAATAATTTTCCGTGAGGTAGTAGGCTAATATAAATAAGAGATATCTACCTAGAGTTTATTCCTAATAAATTATATAATTAAAAGATATTAATAAACTTATAAGTAAATAGCTTAAAGTTATAAGAACTTTAGAAGTATAGTAATAAAAAGTTATATTTAAAATATAATAAACTTAAATATATTAGTCTAGAGTATATAAATCCCCCTCTATTAAGGGAGGAATAGTACTAGATTAAAAGGGAATTAAAAGACTATTAGGTAAAGTAGAAGGCTTATAAAGAAATAAAGGAGGTATAAGCTAATCTATTCTATCTCCCTACCTAGTATCTTATATAATGAAATATATAATAAAGTTATAATATTAATAATAGGTCTTATTAAGAAGTTATAAGGTAGATATTATTAGTATAAAATAATATTATTTTATACCTTATCTTATTAGGAAAAGTACTAGAAGTTCTAGACCTAAGGATTAAAAAACTAGAAGAAGAGGGGATTTAGTATTTAAAGATATTAAGCTAATAAGTTACTTAGTAAATTTAAATACCTTAATACTTAAATAGTTTAATAATAATACTCTTAGAGTATATAATACTTAGTTAGGTATAAAGAGAAGGAAGAATAATAAGCTTAAAGAAGAAGGGTTACTACTACTAGTAATTAAGGAGAAAACTTAGAGAAAGAGAACTCCTATTAAAAAGATAAGAGTTAAGAAAGAAATATTAATAGTTTATAAGTTAATTAGAAAACCCTAACTAGATATTAATTAGATATTAATAAATATAATAATATTATTACTAATAATTTATATATTATAGATCTTACTATTCTTTAAAGAAGAGTTATAAAGACTTAGTTAGGCCCCTAAGAAAAAGGGGAAGAAGAAAATATTTAAAGACCTAGATATTAATATTAGGGTAATAAAAATATCTATAATATAATATATTAATAAAAAGAGTAGGTTTATACTCCTAGGGAATAAAAGTATAGGTTTATATTACGCGCTATTAAAGACTTTATAATAATAATTTTATAAGATTATATATAAGGAGATAATAGTATAAGTTATAAATATAATTATTTAGAAGATAGGTAGAAAAAGAATATTTATTCTTATATAACGCGCTAAGGTAGATTAAGGATCTAATATAATTATTATAAACCTATAATTAATATTAATTATAAATTTATCTATCTATTCTATCTTAGAGTTTAGAAGTAAAAGGACTATTATATTAGTAGTAAATAGTAAAGATAGTAAACTTAGATATTAGATACTTTTCTAGCTTAGTATAACTAGAATTAAGAGGGAGTAATAGGTATTTATCTCCTTTATAAATAATCCTAGTATTAATATCTTACTTAGGCTCCCTTAGCTTTAGTTAGTAGATATTAAGATAGGTATTATAAAGGGTAAGTTAGATCTAGGTAATATAAAGAAGTATAAGATAGTAAAAAGGATTTATCCTATTAAAATTAAGACTATCCTAATAATAATAGAGATTATCCTAGAAAAGTATTAGCCTTTAAAGTTAATAGTAAAAGATATTATTAAAGGTAATAAGATTATTAATTTATATACTTCTAGTAATAACTTAGAGAGTCTCTTAGAAGAGTCTAGTAATAAGAGTAGTAATAAAGATTTTAAATTAGAATCTAATAATAGAGTTAAAAAGTTAGGAAATTAGAGCGTCTCTAGAATAATATTAAAACTCTAAGAAATAAGGAAGGAAGCGGATCTACTTATACCTCCCCTTAGATATTAAAGCCTTAAGAGGAATACTTTAATAAGTATATAAATAAAGATAAAGTATATAATAGCTTTTAAGTCTATTATATAAATATTAAAATATAGATAGTATTTTAAGAAATATTAAAATATAAATATATCTCCTAGGATATAAAGTATATATATTTACTCTATTAAGATAAGGATAAGTATATAGAGAGGTATAAAGTTACCCTTATAACTTATAATAATATAGTTTTATATAATAATAAGGGGAATTTAAAGTTCTTTATAAGTTAATAGGTAATCTATCAGCCTATTAATTATATAGAAAGTTTTAAATTACTCCTTAAATAGGTAAGAGATAAAGGAATTATATTTAGAGAAGTAATCCTTAGTAATAATATTAAGTTATAACTATTATAACTATTCTAGATATATAGGGATATTAGAGCTAAGGAGGTTAAGGAGATCCTAGTAACTAATTTAATAGTATATAAGATTATACCTTATAATAGATTAAAGCTATATAAGGCTCTTTAAAAATATTTTATCAATAATAAAGAATAGTAGTTATAAAAGATAGTAGAGTAAGGTATAAAAGTAGGTTATTATAAGAGGTATATAATAATAAATAAAAGGGTATCTTAATAGAATACTAGAGCTATCCTAATTAATAAGGAGGGAAAGTCTAAACTACGCCTAATATTTAATTATTATTTTATATATAAGGATCTAGTAGGATCTTATATAGAATTAGTAGTAAAAGTTTATAACTTATTAGGATTACTTACATATACTATATTCTTTTAAGTAGATATTAAGTATAAATACTAGGTGATATTTATATACCTAGAAGATAGATATTACCTTATATTTAGTTTCCTAGAGATTAACTAATTATAACTAATAAAGATACCTTAGAGGATAAGAACTTTATTATTTATATTTATAGAATTAATAAATATTACCCTTAAGCCTATTCTATTACCTAGTCTAGAGCTATTACTATTATAAAGTAATAGGTTATATAAGTAATTAAAGGTAGTATTTTATATTAATAATATCTTTAATACTTATAACTTATAAGAGAGGTAGTTTAGATTTCTCTAGGATTACTTCTTCCTAAGAATATTATAGTCTTAATTAAAGCTCTTATTTTCTAAACTTCTATTAGGAATAATTAAGGTTAAGGCCTTAGGTAAGATATGTAAGATTAGTAGATATATATAAATTAAGCTAGTGACTACTAAGAAGATAAAGAACTAGCTAAGACCTTAAGAGGTTAATAAAGTTCGCGGATTTCTAGGGATATATTAGTCTACTAGGAAATAGACTAAAGGATATACTAAGATAGTAAGGCCCCTTTTAAGATTAATAAGTAATATTAAATAGATATAAAGGGAGTTAAAAGAGCTCTTATTTTAATTAATAAGGAAATTATATACTATTACTAGAGTATTATTCTTATAAGATCTTATATTTAAGATTTATATATTTAGTAATATATTAGGTTTTAATAGAAGTTACTATATAAGGTAATTATAGAATAGTAAATAGAGGCTAATAGTATATAATTTATTTACCTTTAATAAATTAGGAAGGAATTATAATATATACTAAAGAGAGCTAAGAGCTATTATCTACTTTAGATAGAAATTCTCTTATATAATAAGGGCTAATAAACCCTTAATAATTTAGATAGATTATAAACTATTAGTAGGCTTTATAAATACTAAGTTTTATAAGGATATCTTTACTAAGTAGGTTATAAAGCTTAGATAGCTATATATATAACTTAAATATATTTAAGGGAAGGAGAATATAATTATTAATAGCCTTTCTTAAGTAATTTTTAATAATATAGATTATAAGATAGATAATCTTATAAGGTATTTATTAAAGGAAGTAGAGAAGTATTAAGATAATAAGGTATAGTTCTAGAAATCTAGAAAGGGTAGTTATACTTATATACTAAAGTAACTTAGTAAGGAGGATTATATAAAGAGAATTTAGAAGTAAGGAGAGGAGGTAGTTATTTAGACTATTAGGTAGATAATAATTACTATTATTAATATAGAGGTAGGGCTATCTATCCTTATAATACTAGTTATAGTTAATAGGGAAATACTAGATGCTCTACCTTAAGAATTTATTATTTTATTCTTAAAGGACTATCTTATATTATATAAGGTAGATTATAAGAATAATAATTAATATATAGATATATATTACTTCTATACTTAGTAGGAGAAACTAAAAAATCTAAATAAGTAAGAGATAAGTACCTTTAAAAAGAAGGCTTTCTAATTTATATTTAATAGTTATATAAATTAATTAATATATAAGTTTCAAGATTAAAGAACTATATATATTATAAAGGGAGAGGTAAGTACTCTATTATAAGACATTTATAATAGGAGTAGATATTTCTTTATAAAAATTATTATAAATAAAATCTATAATATTATTTATTAGCCTAGTATAGTAAAGGATATTATATAATATATTAAAGGGTATCTATTATATATAAAATAGGTAAATATAACTAGAATAGTACTACTATTATTAATCTAGATTATAAAGCTATTCTAGCTATTAGGAATAGATTATATTAGACTATTTATTACCCTAGAGGGTAAATAAAAGTATATCTTAAATATTATAAATTACTTCTTAAGAGTAATATTTCTAAAGGTAATAGATTTTATTAATATAATTACTATTATAAGAGTAATTACTAGATACCTTATAAGGGTACTAGTCTCTAATACTATTTATTTTAATAATAGGACCTACTTCCTTAATAAGGAAATATCTAGATTCCTTAAGTCCTAGGGAATTATTATACTAGAAGCTTTAAGTAGAGTAAAATACTTAGTTAATATAATAGAAAAGTCTAATAATATCTTAATAAAGTATTTTAAGAAAAGGAGAGAAGATATTCCTAAAGAACCTTAGGATATATCTATTTAAATATTAATAATTAATATTAACTTAAGAACTATTAACTACCTAGGCTATTTACCCCTTAAGATTCTATATAGAATCTAAGTAATAGGAATATTTAAATAAGGTATATAAATTAGTAATTACCCTAAAAAGTTAGTAATACCTAATCCTAAGGAAATACTACTATATTAGTAAACTAGGAACGTGGAATAATATAGAAAAATATGAAAAATACGTATATAATAGGCGCGCTTATATATTAGCCCTAGGGCTTGTTTTAATACTATAAGTTAGAAAAGGCGTATTTAACTAGGTTTAGTAACTTTTAGAAATACTAGGTAATAGGACTAATAGGGGATAAGTCCTACTAATTAGTTATAATATAACTATATTAGGCTAGTACTAACTAGGTAATTATAATAAGGTATTAAGTCTTATTAATAACTAATAGTAGTACTAATACTTAGTAGGAGAATTAATCGCAGACGTAATATAGGTATAGGAAACGGGGCTAGGCTAGGGGGAGTACTTTACGCGTATATAAATTACGTGAATCGACTGTATTTAAAACCTATATTACGCTAGCGTTAATAACGTAGCCGCTATAACTCTAGCGAGCTTCCCGTTTCTTCCCGGCGCTAGAGGAAAATCACGGATTTAAGGCCTTAAATCCGGATTTTCTATATTTAGGACTTTTAGGCTAGAATAAAAAAACCCTAAAATTTTCCTATTTTCAACTAGTATTTTACCTGGAAAATGCGCTTTCAGCGGATTTTCCATTTTTAGATTTTCTATTCTACTTCCTAGTTTACTAATATAGTTATTTAGGAGTTTATAATAAAAAGGTTAGATATTAAAGAATTAATTCTCTATTAATCTATTTATATAAAAGACCTAATAAAAATAAGATATAATAAAGAGGTAACTCCTATTAAGTTATTATAATATAACTAATAGATTATAAAAAATAATACTTAAATTAATAAATTAAAATTATCCTTAAGGTAGATAGGGCTACTTATAATAGTAGGTTATATTAGTAAATAGGGAACTTTATATAAATTAATTTTAAAGAATAGGAAGGTTATAACTTATATATATTATAATAATTATTTAAAGCTTTATAAGCCGCGTTAAGGATAATTAAAATAGCTAGGAAAAAAGCCCCTAATTATTCCCTTTATAATTTAGCCTTTAAATATAAGAAGGTAGAGAAAGATATATATTTAATAATTATAATTAAACTTATTAATAAAGGGTTAGATAATCCCTTATTTATAAATATAAGGTAGAGTATATAAGTAAGCCTATTATATTAGGGCTATTTAATATATAATAGATATATAAGTAATTAAGGACCTAGTTATTAAAAATTTATAAAACTTCCCTTATAAGTAAAATTATTAGGAAATTAAAGTAGGAAGATCTTTAGAAGGAAATAATTAATTTTATTAACTTATAAATATAATAAAAGAAAATAAAAGAAATATATAAAGCTTTTAAAGGAGTAAAATAGCTATTAATATTAGCCTTAAAGCCCCTAATCTATCTCTAATCTAGTAAGCTTAAAAATAATTAATTAAAAATTTATAAAAGGTAACTAAGGTACTTATTAAATATTAAGAGTAAGAGAAGAGGGGGAGTATAGGCTAATTAATATATATACTAGTAAGTTAACGGCCGCTTATATAAGAGGAAAAAAAAGAGGTAATAATAGTAGTAGAGAGGGTAGAGGAGGTAGAGAAGAAGGGGGAGGAGGGATATCCCCCCCTTCCTAGTCTTTTACCTAGGAAGGGAAGGACTCTAAGGGGTCCTCTACCTTAGATAAAGAAGGAGGAGGCGAAGATATAAGAGGGGGGCCTAATATAAGAGGTAGAGAATTTATAGTTAGAGATCTAACCCTACTAAAGGAGTTATAAGGAGTTATAAGGAGGAGAAGGAGGAGGAGTAGGATAATAAAAGTAAAGAGCCCTACTTATAAAGTAGGAATATATAATATTATTTAGAAGAGTTACCCCCCTCTAATAGGTATAAGTATAAGTACCCTCCCTTCTATTAAAGGGGGGATTTAAGATATTATAAGGGGGGGGAGGGGTTATAAATTAAGCTAAGGGGTTAAATAAGTAATTTATAAGCTTATACTATTATAAGTAATTCTTATAACTATTATTATAGGAATTAATTATATAATTAATATAAGCCTTAATATAAACTCCTATTACTACCTCTAAGTACCTAGAATATAAAGGAACCTTCCTCTTACTAGATAGTTAATAGAAGAATTTAGTAGAAATAATAGAAATAATATAAAATTATATACCTAGGTAACTTAGCTTAACTCCTCCTAAAAATATAACTTATTTATAAGCCTTAGAGGGAGGTAATAATTTATATTTAATTAAATATATATACTTAAATAGTTAATAAAGTAGTTAAGGCGCTTATAAATTATATAATTAAAGAACTACTTATTATTAGCTATTATTAATTAATAATAAAGAAAATTCCTTAAAGTTAAGTAAAGGGAAGAGAAACTTCTTTAAAGGATATAAAAAGGATTATTTATAAAATTAATATTAATATAAATTATATAATTTATTATATTAATTATAAGAGTATTAATAGTATATAAATATATATAAGATAAGGAGATACCTACTATCTCTAAATAATATAATAGTAGTTAAGGAAAGAAGAAAGAAAAGAGGAAAGAAAGTAGGAATCTCTAGGATTATATTTATTAAGTAGAGTTTAACTCCTAGTATTACTACTAGAGTAATAAATATAAATATAAAAATAATAGTAAATTAATTAATAATATTCTAATAAAAGGCCTTAAAGCTTATAAGGTTATACTAGTTATAAGGAATATATAGAGTTATAATAACTATAATCTCTATTATAATTATAGAATATAGTATCTTAATAATATTCTAGTAATATAATAGAAAGACTTTATAAGTATATCCCTTTAATAATAAGATAAAAGTCTTAATCTTTAAAAAATATAAAAGTAAATTAATTTTAATAATATATTTATCCTAGGATTTTATTAGCTACTTTAAAGACCTTATATAAGGTAAATTAAAGTAAGACTTAATAAGAATATAAAATAAAGAGGACTTTAAAGGAGTCTAATAAAAAGGGTATAAAGGCCTTTATAAAGTATAGAAAGTTATATTAAAATAGTTAAGATAATATTAATAAGTATTCTTAATAAATAGTAGAGAAGATCTATTAAGGATATAAAGAAAAAGGTAGAGAAAGCTTAAATAAGTTAAAGTTATAAAAGGCTAAGAAGGTTAAAGCGTAGTTATACTACCTAGCTTACTATCCTAGTATATAATTAGACTAGTATAGCTAGTATATAAAATATACCTAATAGCTTAAGTAGGCTAAGATAAGAATATAATTAAATAGTAAAGTCCTTTAAGTAATCTTAGATAAATAATATTAAGAATCTTAAAGTATAAATAGCTAAGGGAGATATATTAAAGAAGGGATATTAATCTAAAAGTTAATAAATAGTATAAGATAATTAAATATTTAATAAAGTAGATATATATCTACTAGGAGTATTTTAAGAGGATAGCTAAGTTATTACTTCCTATTTATTATAATTATAAAGGGTCTAATTAGTAAGAATTAATATATATTAACTTAATATTTAATAGAGTAGATATATATCTATAATAGATTAGCTAAAAGTAAGCTATTAAACTAGGAGCTTAAGAAAAGGATTAAATATATAAATTAGTATAACTAGAATAATATCTAAAAGGGTACTTTTCTTACTAGGTCTTATCTAAGGGTTTTTTTAAATAGATAGATATCTTAATATATTATTAAGTTAATAAAGTTTATTAGAGGTTAATTTTATTATAATATATTACTAAGATATCCCTATTATATAACCTCTATAAGAGATTATTAATAATAGGATATTTAATCCTACTATTTAAGGTAGTAATTAAGAGATCCTTCTTAATATATAATTATAAATAGTAAGATAGGGATAGTAGACTACTTTATAAGGGCGTTATATATATATTCTCTAGAATTAATAAAGAGGAAATTACTTAATATCCCTATTATAATTATATAATAAGGCCTTAACTAGTAGTATTACCTATTATATTTATTTAGATTATTTATAATAGTATATATATATATAGATTTAGAGTCTAATTAATATTAATTATTATTATTTCTAGGTATACGAGTTTACTTTTAGAACGGTATATTCAGTATTAGTTGACTGATCCCCTTTTCTGTAGTCTACTAAGATTGTTCTCTCTGCTCTTCCTCACTGCAGACGGAGAGATGAGCGCAACAGAAACCTCCTCCGGTTTTGATAGGCAGATTGCGAAAATTAAACCCCGACCACGGTTCCACATATTCTAGCTAGTTCTTTTACGATCGCATACACAACCCAGCACCATCACAACACCGAACCGCCGACTGCAACCTCCCTTACAGCCGCTGCTAAATATACGTTATCGCATACCTGGCCATAACACCCAGACCAACTAGAACCGGCACCGCCACGACCGTCGTCCCTGTCAGCAACGCCTGGAAGAAGAAGTCGACGTCCTGGCCCTTCTTCCTATCCATCGGCGGCAGAGGCACCTCAAGAGACTTCTTGAGATCTGCGAGGCGCGTGTCCGAGGGTTCGTACTGGACTTTCTCGACAAGGCTCGTCAAGACGGTCTTGTTGAGGAGCTGTGGCCGAGACTCTTGAAATATGGGGAGTGTGTAGCGGGGGGTAAGAGAAGGGACGTGCTGCAGGGGAGCGATCGGTCCGACTTTTTGATGGTGGTACGTTAGCCGTTGCTTCATTCTTAGTATTGACATGGGCTGGGTTGGGATTGGGGGCTTGGGTGTGGTACATACCTAGTAGTTCTGCCGGGATATGGTTCACGCAAGATATATGTGCGTCGATGAAGTTGGCAAGGTATTGGGCTTCTGGTAGAGTGGCGAAGAGGAACGAAGCCGCCAGGGTGCTGCTCTCGGCAGATTTGTTGGCAAAGTCGATCCCGTCGTCGAGACTGCTGATGGCGTGGACGAGTAGTATCGATCCGCTGACCTTCTGGCTTAAGAGTGCGGCGTCGCTGTTGCTGGTCAGTAGATGCTCATTCTGGCTCCACGATGAAAGGCAAGGGTGTGGTGTCTACTCACCGATTATGCACGCTGATAATATTACCGTTGGATCCGCGAATTACGACCCTCATGTCCTCGGATTTCTCGGCAACGTCGAGGATTCGCTGACATTCCGCAAACGGCCTGTGCTCCTTCTCCTTCGACGAGTTCCCACTGGAGCCGTTCCCATGCGCCAAGTAGGGCGACATATGCTGCAACAGACACGCCAGAAATTCCTCGAGCACGAACTCGTTGACTAGTACGACATCAGGAGCGTAGGGTGAGGTGCCGCGGCGGGAGAAGCGTGCTCGTACGACGGCCTGGGCCGCCTTATCGACGTGTGCTGTGCGGTCCACCACGGCCAGGGCGCGAAGGGATGATGGGGAGAGGCATGTCCGCCGAGCTTTGGGCTGGTCATCTGGCTGCGACTGAAGGACCAGCGTGCACTGCTGTAAGAAGTCGGATGCCGGTCTGCTGTCGCTGATTGCAAACGTGTCTGCATCGAGACCGCTGCAGAGTACCCTTCGGAGCGTCGATGTCAGGCCCCTGAGAGTTTGCGGAAGCTGTTCTCTGTCAATAAATAATTGCTCTCGCCTGTGAGACTCGGCCGATTGAAACAGTGGACTGACTCACCTCGACAATGACACAGCTCCCAGCCGCAATGGCGGCGCAGACTGGCGAAAGCACCGAGTACAGCAGGACATGCGTGCTTGGTACGATGTAAGCAATGCTTGTGCTCTTGCTTCTGCCAAAGTTGTCGTGTCCTAGTTCGATCTGCCGCGTGGCAGCGAGTTCATCCTTGGGGTTCAGGCCCTCGAAGTGCTGGCGTAGTTCTGACAGGACGAGAGTGTACTCAAAGTCGACCTCGTGCGATGTGTGGCCGACATCGGCTTTGATGGTCGCTTTGATCTCATCCTTCGACCCAATTAGCTCTGTCTGCAAGCGGTGAAGCTGTGTTTGGCGGTAATGGATAGATTGAGCTCGACCTTCGAGGTGGGAGATGGCGATGCGTGGAAAGGGAGGCGGAGAGGCGGATGAGGAAGAAGAAGAAGATATCGTCATCTTGGCGGTGCTCGACTTGACCTTGGACTTATTGGAAAGCTCAACGTTACTCCTCAATTCAAGTAGAGCCTTCGTCGGCACAATCGGAAGGCCGGAGATCTACAGAACTTGGCTATGTTCTCCAACATGATCAATTCTCCAGTCAATCGTCATCCAGGCGCTCGAGATGAGCTCCAGCCTCATACGAGACGAGATGGTCGTGACCCCACTTCCCTCCGGATTACCCCAGACACCGCCCGCTTGAACCCTGTAGGACAAACACCAGTCCAGCTCTCCGACAAGCTACGACGCTTGCTATCTGGAAGATCCGAAGGACTGTAACAGGACTTGATATCGATCGCCTTGTGTATCCTCAGCCTGCGAAAGAGCAGCAGCATTATCCACACCTCTCGTCGCCCGCCATGTCCGTCTCAACCACCGAAGTCGTCCCTGCTACCGTCACCGACCTCCTAAAAGCCTACGACCTCCACCACACTGGCACCGAGAGCTCGCAGTCACGACGGACTGAGCCGGCACCTCAAGCCTTCAGACAGTCAGAGAACCCTCCTTCATGGCCCTCAAATCGACGCCGCATGCCAGCCTATCGCGAACCGAGTCGAGGCCATCGTCTGGCGGATCGGCCGGCGGGCCAGGATATCGCTGAAGGTGTCGTGGTCACGGTCATGTTTATCGGCGTTTATGTGAACTCGGTGAGTCTACTCTTCAGATGGTCTGGGCGTGCTGAGTGAAGAGTTCGGTGGTGACTGGCTGCGGAGGGATTGGGCTAACCGAAGAGTTTGAATAGGCTGCGTCGAAGCTCTGGCGCCAGACGGGTGGCCGATTCAATGACAGGATGTTCAGATACGAGGTTGGGGGAGATCGGTGAGAAAGTCCCGAAATTCGTTGCAGCGCACTGGAAAGAAAGGTGGAATCCACGCGTACAGCCGCGGCCTTTTGCAGATGTACAGGAACGGGGATCTAACATTGTTGATACCGAATTTATGAATATCGACTCTTTTGGTTACTATATCTCGGTACTCTTCTCTTAATGTCTCTAATACTTTAGTATCCTTTGAAGATCCTCAAGCATGTTCCCCCCATCATCTCCTCGTCAACCCCATCATCAAGCTCCCTCGGCCCGAAATATCAATATCCATATCATTATCAATACCCATAGGCTAGGATTGGTGGGGTTTTGTAGTAGTCTGCTCTTATCGATCGCAAACGATAAACTCCAAAACATTTTGAACAAACAAAAAATTCCACATCAGACCGGCCTCGAAATCCCCCCCAAATCCTCCTCCAACCGCTTCCGATCCCCCAACTCAATCGGCTCCGCATCCTGCAACACATAAAACATCCTAGCCCACCCACCCCCCCCAGGCGTGACATTCCTCCACGCATGACTCGTACCCCTCTGCACCGCCACATCCCCCCTCCCCAACACCCTCCTCTCCCCCCCATCCAAAATCAACTCCACCTCGCCCTCAACCACAATCCCCAGATCCAGCGACAGCGTCCGGTGCATCGGCGACGTGTAGCCCGGCGGGAAATCGACGATGCGCCCGACGCTGCCGTGGGGGACGGTGAGGCTGGGCGGGTTGGCGAGGTGGGTGGCGTAGGCGGCGATGTCGGCGTCGGCGGTCATCTGGGCGGGCTGCGTGGTGGTGGTGTAGATGAGGGAGAAGTGCATGGTGTTGTTCAGGACGGGTTTGGCGGGGACGGGGGCGGGGATGGTGGTGGAGAAGATGGCGGTGCCGGTGGGGGAGTGGGTGGTTATGTAGCGGGATAGGGGGCGGAGGTCTTTGGGGGGGTGGTCTTTAGGGGGGTGGTCGGAGGACATTGTACTTGTGTCGTTGCTTGTATGCTTGCTCTCGAGGTAGAATAGTGTTTCTGGGCAGAATTGCCTGTGTCGACTTTTGGAAACGAGATCCTCTGTGGGGACTAAGTAGTGTAGAATGCGGGAAAGCTTCGGAAGACAGATGGGGTGATAGATGGAGTAGTAGATGGGTAGTCGATGGGGTAGCAGATGTGGAAGCCACTGTTTGCCATGTGTAAATTAGGGGTCGCTCCTACATGCGGCACCGGACCAAAAGATCACAGTGATTACCTGATAGGGGAAATTGACCCCTAATACCGTTTATAACTATGACACTCATTGATCCAGAGTGGTGGTCTCGCTGTCATTAATGTCTAGGTGTTGCTACCAATTGCCACGAGAATTTTATGCAGGCCCAAAGGGGGCATTTAGGAACACAATCCCTTTCGATACACTACCTAGTAGGAATGACAGGCATGAGGGCCCAATTCTCATGCTCGGCACCAAAACGGATGTGGTTCATCCCTTCCAGCGTCTCTGGCGACCGGTCTTCCGCCGAGTTGTGCTCGAACAGTCCAGCACCTTGCGTATCTCCAGACGAGACCTCCAGCACCAGCTGACCACCCTTTCCCACCACCACGCTCGTTGGCCAAACTTCAACGTCGACGGGGTACACCTCTCCCGGTACAACAGGCTCTGCGTCCGAGGAGAGGTATTCGCGGTGTGGGTGCCAGAAGGTGTTCCGAGGACTCTTCTCGTTGACCTTTCGAAGACTGACTCTTAACCAGCCTTTGGTGATTGGGACTGGGTCGCCGACGGTACCGGTGTAGAGGATCTCTTTGCCATCAGCAGCGAGATGTCGAAGCGTGATGAAGAGGTCGATATCGCTAGGTCCTGATGTGCTATGTCCTTGGCTTTTCGTGGCCAGCACATTGAGATGCACGACTACGTGGCCGGTGATCTCGGTCTCCTTTTCGAAAGGTTCTGTCGTGAAATGCACCGCCTGCGGGTTTTTGAGATCTCCCAATGCGTGATAGGATACCTGGCTATCGCTTTGGTGTTGAGAAGGATTCGTTGTCAATTTCATTCCGGAGGTAAGGTAGAACTTGGTGTATTCCGTGTCCGGCAATGGCCACTCTTTCTCGAATCGATATGGGTAAGCTTTTTCAGCCTCCGGGTTGTTGAATCCAACGTCGCCTTTTCGTATAACGAAACCCACTTTGGGAGCCTCTCCGGTTGACCACCCCATGCTATCCTGACTCTTCAGGAAGGCATCAAGAAAGCTCTTCTGGATTTCGACGTTCTCGGCAGAGTAGAAGGGCAGATCGTGCCTCCCAGTCACGAAACGGAGATACCTCCGCTCCGAGCCAGCATTCATGTAACCTTCGACGTTGCCCCGAAGATGAAGTAGGATCCCACCCCAGTTCCCCACCGAAAGAAGCGGCACTTTGATATCGTCTATATTGTAGTCCCTGGATAAGTAGTACTCGTCATCGAGGAAACGATTCTTAGCATTGTCGACTGTCTGATCGCGACGATTCTGCTTCAACTCCTCCTCCGAGAGATCTCCTTCAATAGTGTCAGGTCCCCATTTCCGAGCAGCTCTTCCTGGACGTCCATACTGATTGGTGATGACCTAAGACACACAGAGTCAGCCTCGAGAATGGCCAAGTGGGATTTTCTTCTCGACCTGAGAATAAAAGATATACCTGGCGGTCCCACCAGAACTTAATAAAGGTGTTAGAGTAGATCCCACCGTGCCTACAGCGGTCCCGATAATAGTCTGACATCCCTTCCCAGGGAATGATACATGTCAGCCCGTTCGGCCGTCGTGCAGCGACACGCCACTGGCTCCCTGCGTAGTAACTAATGCCTACTAGGCCAACCTTTCCGGACGACCAAGACCGGCTGGCAGCCCACTCGATGACGTCGAAAAAGGCCTCGCTGGTCCCACGAGACATGGTGTCCAAGACACCGGGTGATTGACCAAGTCCCAGCTCATCCGCCCGAACTAGAGCGTACCCAAGACGGGTCCAGAAGCCTGGATCGGGCGTCTCCCATGCTGAGTGCGGCGAGCGGTGGTCGAGTGGGACCTGGTTGAATGAGGCAGCGTTGAAGCTGAAAGTGTTCAGCTCTGGCATGGCAAGAGCTGTGGACTTGGACCATACTCACGCGCTGTAATGGATGTCCTTACCATACGGCGAGTAGGTGGCTAGCACTGGATATTCCGAGCCAGGGGGACCTTTGGGCCGGTAGACATTACATCTCACCAGACCTCTGGCGTTCTTCAGCTCGATTGTTGCGTTCTCTTCATAGACATAGTCGAAAGAAGTCTCATCGATCTTGTGCAGATCATCCCTTAGGGTGTTCGGCATACTGAAAGATCCTGAACAGGCTGTCGTAGACTTGTGTCGTTGATACAAGTCAATCAAAGAGGGGGAGGTCGATCTAGTTCGGTTGATCTAGTTCGATTCATACTTGACTTCTTCCTACAGCAGTCCTACGCGTGATGGTCATGACTGTCGCATCACTGCTGCCGTTCCTTGACCCCATCCCTTGTCGAATCTGCCAAGCCGGCGACGATCAGGATGGTGAGTTATTACCCCACCACTTCCGATTGAATTACCCCCATCACTTCCGATTAATTGTTCCCCTTCTCGGAGTCTGAAGTGAGGTGGTTGGGGCCAGATGTCAGCCTTCCTACACAGTCGACTACCCCATTCCACTTCTCTGCCGCTTCCACAGTAGCTAGAACACCTCGGAATGGTCAGGAGGATTTCGTGGTCCCTTGCTGTTCGGCAGTGGCGGACCATAGAATAGCAGCTGGGAAGGCCTCCACAGTATTCGTCTCATGTCGGACTCTGCGCCTAGTGTGACGGGATGTATGCAACTGGCGGTAACTTATTGTCAATGGTCTTCCTTTGTCAATGGTCTTCCCAGCGTAAACTGGCAGAAGTCTTCCTCAGCCTCCTACATTATTTTCTTCCTTAGCTACACACGATTACCAGGCGATGGCGGCGCTCGCGGAAATGAACGGCGGTTACACCAACGGTGACCGCCACTCAGCCTCTACGCCTGTTTGGTTGAAAGTCATCATTGTAGGTGGTGGAATTGGTGGGTTCACCGCGGCCATAGCTTTGCGACAACAAGGCCACGATGTTGAGGTCAGTTCGCCCCATCAATCTCCAGCACAAGCACATAGTAGCGGGCATGGCACCAACCTCTCTTTATTCTCTGCAGCTGTACGAACAATCGGGATTCACCAACGAGGCCGGTGCTGCAATCCATGTGGTCCCCAATGCAGTTGGCCTTCTTCAACGCCTGGGAGTCCACGTTGAGGAGAAAGGGGCGGTCTTACTGGAGCAGATCAGAGCTCTCAAGCAATCGGGCGAGCTACTCTCCACTACCGATAACGTGAAAGCTGCGGGGAGGTGGCAGAACAAGTGGTTTCTCACACACCGAGCTCACCTTCATAAACATCTCAAGGAAGTGGCTACATCGGCTGATGGCAAAGGCCGACCAGTCCAGGTTCATACCTCCAGTAAAATCGTCAACACGGATCCACACACAGGAACGGTAGTGCTTCAAGACGGCACCCAAGTGCACGGCGATCTGATCGTGGGCGCAGATGGAGTTCGCTCGGCGACTAGAGCCGCAGTGACCGAAAAGGAGTTTCTTCCATTCAAGTCAAATCACAGCGCCATGCGTTTTTTAATCACCAAAGATTCAGCACTGGCAGACCCTGTGACCCGCGATTGGGCAACACCCAATGGCTCCATGGACATGTGGTATGGTCCCAATGATCTCAAGATTGTCCTCTATCCCTGTGTGAACAACACCCTCTTCAACTTCGTTTGCATCCACCCCGCCGCTCTGTCGGGTACGTCGGACGACTACAACGAGAGTGGGTCGAAGGACAAGCTGCTCGAAATCTACCGCGATTTCGAACCGAGGGTGCTGCATCTGCTTGACAAAGCCGACGCCAACACACTCAAGGTCTACCCATTGTTCGATATGGACACCCTGCCAATCTTTGTCAACGACCGACTTGCCCTCATCGGTGACGCCGCACATCCCTTCACACCCCATCTCGCACAGGGAGGTGCCATGGCCATCGAAGACGCCGTCTCACTCGCCATCACGCTGCCGCTAGGCACCACGCCCGACGAGGTCCCAGAACGCTTGGAGCTTTACAACCAGGCCAGATACGGGCGAGCAACGACCGTTCAAAACAACTCTAGACTAGTCGGGACCGGAGAGCTGAAGTGTACGTTCCCTCCATTCCTCGAACATAGCATGTCTGGAGCTAACCACAGGCTCTAATCAGTGCACGACTGCATGGACCACGGACTCAGCCACGACGAATACCACGCCTCGACTCAAATCCTACGCGAACACCAATGGCAGCAAAACCGCAACCTTTACTGGCGCCAGCCGACCGTGTTCGGGCCCATGCCCGGCCCACGACAGGACTTCCACGGCAACTCACACCTCTCCTCCTTGTCCTCCTCCAGTGGCTCCATCATTGCAACCATCAAGTTCAAAACAAGCGCAACCTTGCTGCGTACCCTCTTCCCCAACACCTCCTACAGATTCAACAAAGCCGACACCGTCACCCATGCCAGCTTCTCCGTGCAAACCCTGCAAAACATGGCCTGGCTTGGCGGCGGCTCCTACGACCTGCTTGGCTTCTACATCCACGATGTCCAGTACACGACGCGCAGCGGCGAGACACTGCATGGCTCCTACTGTCCCGTCATGTTTGAGAACCTGACCGATCCCATCCTGTCCGGCCGGGAAGAACTCGGCTATCCGAAATTGTACTCCGACATCGGCATCACGCCGCGCAACGACGGCGACGCGAGTGACGTTGAAGCACGCATCGGCTGGCGCGGCGCCGAGTGGGCTACTTTCCGCTGGCGGGGCCTAAGAGATCAAGCACAGCAACAAGCCGGCAGTGCTGGCGTCAGCCAAAATGGCGCCCATCAGGAGGGCGACGACGGCAAAGACAACAACAATGACGAAAAAGGTATGTTCGTGCACAAATGCATCCCGGCCTCGGACGGTGCGGAGAGGGGGAAACACAGAGCAGACGCAGAGTACGACGTCTTCATCCCTGCTTCCAAGACCGGAGTGACGCGGACGAAGAGGGTGCGGAAAGCGGAACACGCCGAGTTCAAGTTTGAAGACCTTGGATTCAAGAGGCTGCCCACGCTGCACCATATCGTGAGCCGGCTGGCGGAGGTTCCGGTCTTTGAGGTTGTGGAGGCCAGCATTGTCGAGGCGGATGGGGTGGATGACCTGTCTGGTGCGAGGAGGATCGAAGCGATGGGGTGATTGATGAAGAGGGGAAGCTTTGAGCTAGCTGGCGGGAATGGATGGGAGTGGGTGTGAGCCAGTGAATTTCGTCGGTTGGCGGTGGTGGGTGTCTGCCTGGTAGCTACTGTTACTTCGTTCTGTGCGAGTAGAATGAGGTAGTCTTGGGTTGAGTGATTGAATTAGGTCAAAACAAGATCACCATAGTAGGAAATCCGCAGAATCCCTCAGCGTGGACCGTAAAGCTTGATTTGAATGGCATTTGTGACCTGATGGAGCCCTTTATCGTGGGGCTTTGCGTGCCTTCGTCCAATCAGACAACCTTCCAGATCAAAACAGTGTCAGCCTCAGGCTCGCATGAGCTCGTCCAAGTTCTTCACCATCACTGTACAGCAAGGCCATGGCATCTGCTGCAGCTCCACTTTGAACATTCCCAATACTTTGAGTGTACCGTAGGTGCTTCTTGACATTGAGGAGGATTTCAGGTTTGCCCACACAACCAAAGCTGTAATATAAGTCACGACCGGTAGCCAGACGGGACAAGCCGCACGATCTGGCAGTCTTCGAACGTTGACGTGATCAACAACCAGCCATGCGGATCTCATTGTGGCCTCGGATATCACCATGCTAGCAAGGTCAACTTCAGAACGCGAGCCACTCGAGCTAATAACAGCTGGTTCGTACTCCGCTAGCTGAGGTAGTAGTAAGGCTTGTGGAAACGAGAGGCACATGTCGCAGAAGTAGAACAGGGACAAAACATCTTCTGACATGATTGGCCTGAACCTTTTCCCCCAGAGATCCAGGCTTTTGAGGATCTGGGAAAGCATTCTTTGGTTTTCGGCATAAGGAGATAAAGGCACGAATGGATTCAGTACTGAAAGAGTGTTGCTGCTCGTGGACGGCTGGGAAGATAATAGTTCGGCTGACTGCAGATCAAACCCTGAGAAGACTTTGTGGATTGTGATGATGTCTGAGAGCAGCGCCGAGAGAATGAGGACCGCATCTTCTTCTTCGGTCATGTCGAGGGGTAGTGGGTGCTCTTCGAGAACTAGCTTCGTATAAATATCGTGGAAGTTATGGTTGGAGGCTGGCATCGTGATAAACAGCTCACTGCTGTTGTACTGAGTGCTCGTATTGTAGTGCACGGCATGGACCACATCAATAAGGAATTGATAGCTCATCAGCAGACTATGAATGTACGGTCAGCAAGGATAACGGGATGTTGGGTGCTTCGTTGTGTGATCTGACCTGCGAGTCCGCGTGCTGGTATGGCTTTTGGATCGCCAATTCGCTTCGTCAAACTGCGCACAAAAGTCATGCATGTGAAGTCTTCGAACAATCTAAGAGTAGACAGATATGTGTAAGCGTTGGCCACTCCAACTGTATCAATTTCTCGAGGGGGTTTGGGTGCGAATCTTCTTACGGGTCCAGTATATCCCACAAGTACAGATGTCTCCGGCCACACTTTTGCATCAGTACTCAGTGATCCATACGTCGCAAGTAGTACGCTCTGTTGAAAATATATTAGTATAATGGTGGAATCCCCATAAGCATAGCAAGCTGAAGGCATTGACGAACAATTCCGCTCCCTGAACCTAGAAATTGAAACGGTGATCGGGTCAGGAATCGAACCTAGGACTAAAGAAGTTGTCTATGAGAGGATCCTCCAACCCTCCAACCCTCCAACGCCCACACCGAATGTCCTATCGAAGTGTTTGATGAGGATGTGTGAAAGTGAAGAAACTCAGAGGCACTGCCCCGGGGTCCTCTGTTCAGTTGCCCGAACAGAGGACTCCGATGGAGTAGCCTCGGAGCAGGACGCATACTTGAGTTCTTGTTCAAGGTAGCGTCCTGCAACTTGACCACTTTCGCATTGTAAACGTAGAGTGTTGGCAGTGAAATGTAACATCAACGCAAAACAACAACGCATGTCACCTACCGCCATAACAGATTCGACCTTTCTGGCTTCCCTGTTGTCAACTTCCAACATCACTCCCCACACCTTCACACCTGCAGAAAATAACGCTTTTCCTGCATCGGAATGAACTGCAGGGATTCTTACTGAGACTGTGGCAACTGACTCTGGAGACGGAGAGAGGCAACTTGCGAAGCACGCCAGGGACAAGCGCAAGTAGGGGGGCAAGAGCTCTCTGGAGCTGCCTGGCATAGAAATTGCCCGGAGAAAGATAAACTTCTTGGAAAGTGCCTGAAAGGATGACTCGAGCCTTCCCAGCTCTTCCGACTCTGGAATGTCTGGAAAATTGGAAAGAAGGGACAGAGGATATGTGAATTGCCGGGATTCATACTTCAGGTCTTAGGTCAGTCATGTTGACCCTCGACGTGCAGGTTCAAGCCATACTCCATCATTAAGATGCCCACTGGTGGCAATGGGAGACCCGGAGGGTTGTCCAGCTGGGGCTGAAGACGATGCATGTTGATAGTCTCGTGCAATGTCCCTGGCGAACAATGCTTCTTTGAAGTCGCGGAGGAATGTTGGCTCGGGGACTTTGTGCGCATCTTCCACGTCCAAACGAGTCGGATCTCTCTCGCCGGGCCAGCTGAGATTTGTCTCCGCCATGTCACTCTGTTCGATTGCTCATAACGGTTCAGGGCTAGGAGGAGATTTGATGAAGTACAGCGATATTTGAGGTATATCAGTATGTGATTGAATGATTGATTAATGAAACTATGTGGGAGCATTCATGCTATGTGAAGGACCTTAGGTAGGTGCAGCCGACTTAGCGTCTTGGCAATAAGGCTGAAATCTAACATGATTACCTAAGCCTTATCAGTCATCACGTTCGTACTATGTAGTTGCCTCAGGACGTGACCCGCCAAGCCTGCTGACTACCTTACGCAGCTGAGGGTCTCCACGTCTGAGCGTAAACCTTGTTTTTTTGGTGAGGAATTAGCTATTTGATAGCCTCCCTACGGATTTTCTATCACGTAGGTACGCGTATATCTACCAGTATTCTAATAAACTAAGGATGCTTTAATGTGATAGAATACCAGTACCTCGCGATTAACATTTAACGGCCTTTAGAATAGATGTTCCACCGAACGTCGCGCATACTCTCTAAATCGCGAGGTGGTAATAATTCTACTTTTCTAAAATTCGCCCCTAATAGAAGTGAAAAGCTGGCAAAATTACAGATCGTGCGCTCAGACGTGAAGACCCCCAACTGCGTAGTCAGCAGGCTTGGCGGGTCACGTCTGAGGTACTGAGGCAACTACGTAGGTACTTTAGTAAGCCGCTTCCCCTCTTTCACTCTCCACCGGGCCTGTAGCAGTAGAGTTACTTTAGCAATACTTCTTTCTACACCACCACTAAACCACGAGCAAACTACGCCCGCGTTATGGTCCGACCACAAAGGAGACTCACGGTGAGACCAAGAGATTCGCCTAGGAAGGTACGCAAGTCTCTCTCTGCCCCCCTTACAGAAAGCAGGACGTCCTTCGCCGCCCCCCCCAAGCCCATCGACTCCCAGCCCAGCGAAGTCCTGCACTGCTGATTGTTGCTTGTAGTGTGACTTTTGTGATCGGACGTTCTCCCGGACCGAGCATCTGGTGAGACATCGTCGCACTCGTACAGTAACAACCCAGCCCAGACTCCTCGATGTATTGTCTGACGAAACATGGGCAGATACGAATGAGAAGCCCTTTAGTTGCTCTCTGTGTCATGCCACATTCCCGCGAGCCGACGTCCAGCAAAAGCATATGCGAAGACTCCATCGCGAGCAAAGCTACAGCGAGGACTGGGACGAAGCAGCCGCGTTAGCGGCTGCAAAGACACCGCGCTCGAAGGTTGCTTGTGACACATGTCGAAGGCGCAAACTGCGATGCGTTGGAGAATCGCCCTGTAGCCAATGCCAGGCATCGAACCAAGCTTGCACATTCTCTCGCGCCAATAGGACCACATCAATCAGCTCTCGACAAGATGATACCTCTCAAAGATCCGGGCAGCTTGTTCCAGAAATTTCAATTTGTGAGATGGAAATGGCTATCAACGACCCGATGGCATCTAGTGCGGTAGTAACTTCCCAGAGAGCGTCTTTGAGCGATGAGAACCAGTGGCCGACGACGGATACGCAACTATTGACACAAGGCCTCACCCAGATCAGCCACCCGGGCAACCTCAGGCCTTGGACCCAAGCTCAAGGAATAGTGACTCCAGAGTCCCCGCCAGCAGATTGGCTAAATGGCCCAGAAGACCTCAGGTTGGGCGTGACAGAGACTTTCCAAGGTGTAGGTTATGGCCTGGCAAACACTGGACAAGTTGATAGCTTGTGGGACCTGGAAGATTTCGTGAGTCGAACACAGCAAATCTCTTGGGTTTCATTGACATGGTTACTCACAACCACCCCAAGGATACCAGTTTCTGGCCGGATGGTATGGACTTCAGCTTTGCAGACGATCTCTATGGCGTTGGTAGCTCAATCGGATCGGTTCCAGGGTACTTTGCGGACGAAGCACGACTAGAGCTTCAACCAGCCTTGGTCGGCCACCAATCTACTCAAAGTGCCATGGAGATGATGCAGAATTACTTTGAGCAAATCTCTAGGCCATCCTCTCCTCGCCACGAAAAGCCGAAGCATCGATGGTTTTCTGCTCCACCTCGCTTTCAGATCTATGATGAAGATGTCATGAATGTGTTTGTTAACATCACCAAGCATCATCTCATCAAGACATTTCCAATACTCAATAACTTCACGGCGGCTGAGAATCCCAGAAAGGCGCTACATCTGGCTTATGCTGCTGTTGGTGGTTTGTTCTGCAATATCCCTGGCAGGTTCAAAGTCGTCAACTCGATGTACAATGATGCTCGTCGAATGCTGTTAGATCCGGTCAGTATTCTCAATCTTGTAAGCTCTTATTACCGGCTCACACCAAGAAGCCATATCAAGAGGGGATCATGTCCCTGGAAGACAAACTTAGTGCCGTCAAGACAGTAAGTTCACTTGTTAAACAATCTGTTGAGAGACAATGCACGGGCTCTGGACGCATTGATCTTGTGCTTACTGCACGCAGTTCATTCTTCTCGAAGTTTATGGCTTGTGCAGTGGTGACAAGAGGAGCTATGAATTTGTTGAGGCATTTCACATAAAGATGCTTTCGGTAAGCTCAGGAAGGTCTATGCCCATTCAGAGACATATTCTGACTCTCCAACCCCAACAAGGCAGTAGAAGAATACAAACAAGCACTGGCAATGCAGGAGATGCCATTGGAGGAGCCAGACAACGAGAGCAGGTTTGCAGTTTCCCTCCCATCTACTAGCCCAGGAGGTCCATCTGACCTTGTGGCTGTCTGTGAAGGGCACTGACAGAGAGTCTGTACATGCTTGAATGTTACCGCGTGATTCTTCTTCTGCGACCACCAGATTCGTCTTTCCGATCCGATTTTGATTTTCGAGGTCACGGTGGCACTGCCTCTTCAGCGTCAGACGCGGCCATACTTGTTACGACCCTCTTCACACCCGGGAGCTCCGTCGCATCCTCCTATGAACAGCAAGACAATGTTATCGCACTAGCTTCAATCGCTCTAATCTCATGGCCAGTCCTTTCGAGGGGCATCACTCAGCCACAGAAGCGTACTCTTTGGAATGCAGAATATCTAGAACTTGCTCTGAATAGTTGGGCAAAGATCCAGGGTAACAGTGTGAGCTACTCGACGTTGCTGCTGTATCACCTGAGTCACGTCAGCATTCATACAAACATGGGCCTGGTCCAGCGTTTTGCACATAGTCCAACCGAGTCTCCTTTTCGCATAAGGTCGGGCAGAGCCTTTGCTTGCATTGAGCAGTGGCAGAAGAGCAGGCATTATCCAATTGCGAAATGGCACGCCCAAAGTATCTTGTGGCGTGTCAAGGATGCCATGGGGGCGAGTCAAAAGCGGTCTTTCGACTCCTTGGGCGATGTTCCCTCTGGGACTGGACGTCCTCTCATCTTACCAGAGTCGCCACACCTCCCTTATTGTGTCTACTTCTCAGCACTTATCCTTTGGTGTGGATCCATAATTTCGAATGACGAAAGGATATCGAACCTTTCTTCGCTCGAGACCTGCTCGCAGCTACTTTCTGGGATGAAGGTTCGAGTAGCAGAGCTCTTGGAGGGTATTTTGCGTGGGCTGAAGACATAATACGTAAGGGGTTCCTTTTAGCTCGATTACCGAGCCTTCACCAACTGGCGATAGTGTGACAACAATTCCAGGACGGAACGGTACTAGCTTTGTCCACAAAAAACCCGAAAGTGCCATTTTCAACAGCGAAGGACCTTGGAGCATTCCAGTGAAACGACTGTGGTGGAATCACCTAGTGATTAGCTCATCAGGGGCTATAGATAGAAGCCTTCTTGCAGACAGGAAGAAGAGCTCGATCATTGATTAACTAAAGAATCGGGGCCCCCTGAGTCGCCAGATACTGATGTGCTCTCTTAATATATTTTGGCCCTTGAAATAAATTTCAGAGAATCCGATAATTATGCCGTTTGCTACCTATTCTTGAAAGGTCAATATTCACGCACATGGAGGGGTGTCATCACCCAAGATCATCCAGGATCACGGCGCGACAGTAGGGCGGCGCTGTTAGGGTGAGTAAGCGGTTAGTAAGCAGCAACCCAACTAGAATAGATAGCCTACGTGCCTACTAATAATTCCTGCCCGAAAGAATCCAAGCATCATGCATCCTCAAAACAATGGCTCATTTGGCTCATTCTGCTTGGTGCATCAGATATAGCTACAGCGCTCATCTGACACCCGATCGGGGGTGAGGTCGACGCAGATTTCTGATATCTTGGCATTGGCATTTGTTGGCACGAGCAGCACGCAGGATCAGGTTTCCATCTCAGCCAACCCTCCCTCCTCCATCCACCTCCTCGGTTTCGGAACCTGGAACCTCGATATCAGCAGTCGCAACACCTCAGCCGCTGTCTCGACTGCTCTCAAGGCTGGACATAGACATCTGGATTGCGCGTATATCTATGGCAACGAGAATGATGTCGGTCAGGCCATCGAGGATGGTCTCGAGGCTGCAGAGCTTAAGAGGGCGGATGTCTGGATAATATCCAAGCTCTGGGACGATCAGTGAGCCGTTTGCGTCTACAAGGTTGGTATCCAAGAGGAAAGCTAACTGGACATCATTGTAGCTATGCCCCGGATCTGGTAGAGAAGGGACTGGATCAGACGCTGACCGATTGGGTCTGGAGTATCTGGACCTTTACCTCATGCAATAACCCGTGGCATCATTGTCGTGGAAGAACGTTATAGATTACCTTGACGTAAGTCTTCATGCTCGTATCGACTTGCCTGATCTTTACGAACCTGACTCTCCAGACATGGCGCGCGATGGAAGAGCTCCTTATCACAGCCAAAGTCCGCAACATCGGCGTCTCCAACCTCTCCCCAAAACAACTACAGGACCTTATCGCACGATCTACTACCAAGCCCTATGCACATCAATTCGAGTTTCATCCCTACTTGCAGCAAGTCCATTGGGTGCAGTGGCACAGGGATAACGACATCTCTGTCACCGCCTATTCTCCGCTCGCGAACCTCGATCCTATCTATAAATCGCCGGGTAAGAGCAAGAATACGCCACCGTCGCTGCTGGAGAACGAGGATATCACAAGAATTGTAAAGGAGAGGGGGTGCACGAATGCGCAGGTGGCACTGAAGTAGGGTATGGACGCGAGACGAGCGTAAGAGTTCGCATCCGGACAGGATACGGGAGAATTTCGCGTCGCTAGATTGTGTATTGGAAGAAGAGGATTACGCTGTGATCAAGGAGATAGGACAGAAATATGTGAAGAGGTTCAATAATCCTAGTATAGGATGGGAAGTACCGCTGTACGAGGGCCTTGATGGGGTATAAAGGTACTAGGAACACTCTGTGACCTCAGCCGACAAACGATGACAGTCGAGATATCACAAACAGGCATCTCATCCGGACTATACCAACAGCGCAAGCTGATTGGGACAATCAAAGTCAATGTCCTTTCCTTCGGTCACCTCAATCACTTATGGTTCTTCGAGACCGCTCCAACCTATTATCAGTCTCAGCGACCGTTGCCAGTGTCCGTTGGAACTAGTCAAGCTTCAATGCTCTTTCAGGCCTCATACTCCCTGTCATCCCCATTTGAGTGCCTTACGCCCTCGCAACCTATCGTCATGCGCGATAATCCAACCCCCACATATCAAAGGTCATGTATCACTGTTAATTCCAGGGTCTTACTGAAATCGCTTATTCGGGTGTGGATTCTTCATACAGATTTTCCAAGCAGGTCGAAAACCTCGCAAGCCAACCATTCCTGAAACGAATCAGCACGTGAATTACGGACCAAATAGCGATACCAGAGATGGAGGGACCTGATGCAGGGACAGACGACCCTGAATCCATCAGCGCATATGCGTGGAGCGCCTGAGACCTGCGGGAGTACCCCAGATACCCCAAACTGCGGCTTCTCGGCTGCGTGGGGCGAGATCCATCCGTTGAAGATAGCTTCGTTGTAAATGCCGCCCCAAGAGCCTATGTCAAAGGTCTGAAGGCGCATCTCGAGAATTTGCACAGAAACATCTAAAGAAGGCATCCGTTCATACAAATCTGTCGAGTGGCCTCTAAGCGTACATCTTGGGTGACGCTGACAAGTGCTTTGGGGTCAGTCATAGCTGCTTTGTTCCTCAACCATACCAGCGTCCTCGCATTATACACAGACCTCACGGCCCTGCATGAGGTGGGTGGAATTACAAAAGCCTAGAGTCGATGCGACTCTTCCACCCTTTTGGACGCGCAGCGACTCTCGTCTATCTCCTCGCTACCGTCATACGCCCTGTCCTCAGTGTTCCTACCAAAATTTCCACTGCCAACGATCTCACACTACTTGATAAACGCGTCAACGTCCTGTGCCCCTTCTATATCAACGGCTTCCTCCTCAAAGCCTATCAAGAATTCGCCATCGTCCTTCCCATTCAATTGACCGCCGCGCATCTCAAGGCAAGTACCTGTCTTCAAAGAGCACTTATTCTTCCTGATACATTTTCAATCTGCGACCCTATATATCATGGCTGTTGAAAGTAGACCTTCGATCAATACTCTTCATGAGCTGTTTGCCACTCGCATGTGGATTCATGATAGAAAGCACAATACTAACCCCAGACTTCCAATCAGCTCTTCTACTCCGCCACCGCTCACAAAGCCAGCACCGAATGGATACATGACCTTGCAAACCCAATCACCCATTTTTCAGTCAAATGGAACGAAATAGAATTACATTTCGTGACGAACGAGGACGCGCCGCCGGGTATGGGTATTCCATGGGAATTTGTATACGACTTTTCGAAAATGATGTATGAGGTTAGTCCCTATCTCTTGTCTCCAATGTTTCTCCGCACAAGCCTCTGCGGCTTTTCATCTTGCTCTGCCAACCTGCGCCGAGTCCAAAAACATGATCATCGTCGGAAAGCGATGTATCATTCTTGCTGATAGCGGGCACAAAACAGGCCACAACGAAAGGGTTCACGGGATGCTATGATCAGGGCTTCTGGAATACGGCAGGGACGTTAGGCATCTTTGTCGGTTTGCGATTTGTCAACCGTTAGCTGGGGTAGGTTCCGCAGTGAGAGGGTATCGTCACGTGTGCTAGGGTGCGAAAGGCGGTCTCGAAACTCGACCCGTGTACTTTATACGCTATTGCAGACTACGCTTTGCCTTGATAAGAACGTTGATTGTTCTAAGATCAATTTGACGAAGTCGATTTCCAGCGCTCCAGATGGCTGTCACAAAGGTAGGGTGGGTAGAAAAGTCCCAGCTCCAGATTCTCCATTTGACGAATACAAGAGTGTTAAATGAAAGGGGGAGAGAGTTCGGTGACAAGTCAGGCTTGCCGTTTAGCTCTAGAACGATGAGCGACGGGGCTCAAGTCGGCGGCGTCACAGCACTCTCAGCGTTGACAGAAACGAAATCTCCATTCCCTATCCTTGTGTATATGGCTTTCCGCAGGATCCAGGAGAAGGATGGACTGTTGATTTTGAGATTTCACCTCTCTCGTCGCATGCTTCGCTATCCAACGCTCTTTGTATCTCTATGTTGTATGTGAAGGCTCACAAGGCGATAGGGCGCTTGCGTATCAGTACGATATTTCGAAACTCCTCTCTCGAATTCCAAATCACCAGGCACACCAGCTTTCGCAATCATCATAACCAATGAGGGTATCTTATCTCGGGTTACACAAGGTCCCGAATGTCTGGGTACACCAGTACCAGATCTATTTCTAGAACAAAGAACTGCAAGCATGTAACACTTCATCTGTACCACATCAAAATCACAATCAAATCTTCAACACCAAATTGTTTCAGCATCAAGGTTTCAACTCAACATCACAATACTCCCGGCATATTTATTTCGAAATCGCTTGGAAGTTACTACATCCACCAACGACTGAAACAACCATTTCCACCACCACACCCACCAAGCCACGTTACCACCGCACCCACCAATCATCCTCACCTTCAGCACCCTCACCATCATCTCCCTCTCTCCACCCCCTCCACCCTCCCCCTCCTACCCTCTCCACCCTCACCACCCTCACCACCTCCTCCACCCTCTCCACCCACCTATCTCGCCCACCCTCCCCCCCACACCAACCACGAACAATGCACCCCTCAACCATCGCAGGCATAACCATCGGCACCATCGCCGCCCTAATCCTCCTCTACTACATCTTATACTGCACCCGCATCTGCATTGGCGTCTGCTGGTATTTCGGAGGCGAGACGTGGTGGCATGAGAGGTTTGGCCGGAAACGCGGTGGCGGTGGTGGTGGCGGTGGGGCATATATTCCTCCTGGTCAAGATTCGGCAGTAGCGGCATCGTGTGGTAGGTGTGGGCGCTGTGGTTGTGTGGGGAGAGATGTGGAGGCGGATGGTAGGAGGTTATCTGGGGAGACGGTTTGTTGAGGGGAGTGGTGTAGTAGGGGGGTGGCGGGAATGGTGGAGGTGTGAGCGTGGGATTTGTAGGCGAATAATAGATTTCTTCCGTCTCGCGGAGATGGCATCAAGCAAGCATCTTCACGCCTCGCAGGTGTTAAGTACAGTCTGCTGAGGATTCTTTTCGATGGTTCTAGATCAGTGATATGAATGAACACCATCTCCTCTTACGCATGCAAAGAACTATACCTGGCAGCGATACTAAAACCCATCGTCACAACCCAATCCCCGTACCCTCCTACACACGCAATCGTCCACGCTAGTATCGAAATCACCTCCACATCCACATCCACCTCCCCCTCCCCCTCCCCCTCCCCCACATCCACCACCACCTCAACCTCTCCCCACCTCCCCGTAAAACCCCTCACCCCACAACCCCCCCCCCCCCTTCCCTCTTCTAATCAAAATCCCGCTGTTCAATACTAAAAAAGAAAATACAGTAGCGGAAAGAAGGTCTGATAAAAAAAATTCTTGATGAAAGGGAGGGATGGGATGTAGGAGGTGGAGGTGGAGGTGGAGGTGGAGGTGGAGGTGGGAGTGGAGGTGGAGGGTTTGCGTTTATGATGGGGTATGAGGATATGGGGGATAGGGATAGGGATAGGGATAGGGAAGTGCTGGTGGGGTGG
>JAABUP010000684.1_pt1 | contig 72744 bp, 82 predicted proteins | sample 5559201 | NCBI WGS metagenome assembly JAABUP01 (sample SAMN10711887, study PRJNA513373) | rock metagenome | isolation source: Antarctica rocks | place: Antarctica | reverse complement strand
ACACACACACACACACACACACACACACACACACACACACACACACACACACACACACACACAGCTCTTGCATAGCATTCAGGAGAGGGGTTCAACCTGAGCCTGCCAATGGCAATCCCAGAGCTGGGTCAGGCCCTTGTGTTCTGACAAGACTCTCGACTTAAGCACTTTGAACAACACCAGATCAGGACGCATGCATGCTCAGACGCACAGCTCTTGCACAGCATCAAGGAGAGTGGGCCCACCTGAGCCTGCCAATGACAGCTTCAAAGCTGGGGCGCGCCAGAGGATCCTGAGCCCAGCAGTCCTCCATCAGCTCAACGTACTGGCCGTGTAAGCACAGCTCCCCGCCAGGCAACTGGTCTAGGGGTGGCACCTCAGGCCGAGCCTTTCGATCCACCACCTCAATCACCACCTGCATGTCAGCATCATGCACTGCAGAGGATCGTATCCTGTGCTGTATTGGGTTGCCAAGCAGGCAGCTGCAGCTCCCTATCAGGCAATGTGTGTAAGGGCACTAGCTCAGGCCGGGCCTTGCTATCACCCACCTCCACCACCACCTGCATGTCAGCACTGTTTGTGCAGGGCTACTGCGCATTGTTTGCTGCATCAGCTGCGTAAGCTGAACAGGAACCCACAGCTTTCTGTGTGGCAACTTAGTCAGTCAAACGATCTCAGACTGTGACTTGTGATTTGTCACCTTGATGACCACCTAGATGTCAGCAGCACACATCGTCGCACACATGCAAGCGCTGGTGCAGGTCAATGCTGCATCTGCAAGCATACTATAGAACTCATGCAGTGTGTTTGCATGCTGCAATATCTGCCCAACAGTAGCTCTGCAGCATGGGGCTACATGCTGTCAAAGTGACGTCATGCCGGACCTGAGCAAGACCTTCATTTGCAGTAGCATTTGCAAAGCTCATCAGCACCTCTGTCTTTGGGAAGTTGCAAGCTGTGGGCACCACCACTATGCACAAAGCAGTAATATCACAATGACAGTGCTTCTCACGCAGTGTTCTTGTCACAAGCCTTTGACAGGGGCAGGGCTGTACCTGCCAAGGCCCCAGGTCGTCCCAGGGAACCTGCCAAGTCAGGATCTCCCACAGGATCACTCCAAAAGCATACACATCTGCAGCCTTGCCGTGATGGCTGCCAGCTAGCACCTCTGGTGCAACCCACCTGAGTGCCAAGCCATGCATCGAGTGTGTTCTGGGGTTCTGGGTTGAGTGTGGTTTAGGGTTTTGCATTGACTGTATCTTAAAGACAGTGTATGGTGAAGGCTGGCAATGACACCTGGTCAGCATGCGACAAGCTTAAAAGACTAGAAAAGAGAAAATGCCACAAGCTGATGTGAATGGCATGCCATGCAATTGAGTCGTGGTGCATGTCATGCGCTGAGTTTGAAAGTACGCCATGCTCTTCTGAGGCGCAGCACAAGCCACCACGCATCACTTGAAGTATGTGTATTGAGTTCTGTTGCATTGCATGCCGAAGTTTGTATTGAGCAGCAAGCCATTGCGTGGCCTGAACATCTGGCATACATAACTGCCATTGACAACCGTTGCAGCATATTACAGCCAATCCAGTATTCATGCGCTCAATAGGTATGCTGCTGGTCAGCTGCCATGTTGACTTTTTCACGTGACTGTAGGAGTGTGTCACAAAGCGTACCTTGGATTAGTTGCGGCTATAGAGGAGGCAATTGAGGATGCCTCCATCACTCTAGACAGGTTGAAATCTGAGACCTGCAAAGTATGCAGTCACTCAGCTAACAACCCATGAGGACTCATACGTCCAAGGCAAGGAAGGGAAGGGTGAGGGGGGGGGGTGGGCGAGTGCAACCCCTCTTGTTCTTCCAGGATGAGTTTCAGCATGCCATGCAAAATGAGTCAGTGCAAGTGCAAAGTATTTCATGTATCTCAGAATCAGGACTACTTAAAGCCTTGCTACGTTGAAAACCCTTTCTGAAAGGCTTCAGTCATGTTGCAGCAGTGACGCAAGGCTTGCCAAAACTGTAAGCATTGCGGCTTGTGCAATGGCTGCAGGCAGTACCTTCACTTTCCAATGCTTGCTGACAAGCAGGTTAGCAGACTTCAGGTCTCGATGCAGGATGGGTGGCTGGCACATGTGCAGATACAGCATGCCTTTAGCAGCATCCAGGGCCATGTTGATGCGCCTCACCCAATCCAACTGCTGCTGCAGCGTCTGCAGAGTCACATACAAACTGTCATTGCTGCTGATCAAGTTTGCAGGTTTGCCCATATCATGTGCAACGCCAAGCTCTTGTGCGCTATGTGAACAGCATAATTTGACACTGTCATTTGCACCCTAAGCAGTGACTGCTGGAACATGGGCTGGCTTGCATCACACACAAGGAGCTATTAGCATACCAAGCAGCCAGAGCCTCGTCATAGTAAGTGGATAGTTGAAATGCCATAGAAACAAATAAAGTCATGATGAAAGAAGTTCATGTGAGCGTGATGACAATGCATTGGTTGGTAAAACTGTGCCAAGCAACTCAGCCTGTGGTCATTACTTTCTTCTTCTTTCCCTTTGTACTGAGAACTGGCAATTGCAGAAACAAAACAAGAAAAAGATGCGGGATCTTGCAAATATGATACCCGACTTGAAGCTTTGCTGCAATTAACTTCACTTTCACAACAGGGATGTCACCTTCACCTTGTGAACAGGCACAAGGCCAAGCAGTCAGAGACCCACCTTTGAACGGCTGGCTCTTGTCAGGACATCATGCATTGAGCCTCTGGCACAAAACTGCAGCACGGCATACAAGTTGTCTCAAGCTCGCGGGCAAGGCCACCATGCATGGAGCCTTGAGCAAAGAATTGCAGCACAGCACTCAACCTGTCTCAGGCAATGCCTGATGACCTGGATGAATACATGCATGGCTGAGTCAGCAATGTTTACATGGCTCTGGTTGTCTTCTAGTAGCCACAGCATGCAGATAGCATTGCAGCGTCCATCTGCGCTTGGCAGCTGTCCTGATACATGAAGTGACTTTTTACATCACGCTTGGCCATGCAGTGGAAAGGTTGCACACCATGCCAAGCTAAAACTGCAGAATTGCAGCAGGACAAACCTACCTGCCAGCAGTTTGTGCCTCTTATGCAGATGGGCGATTGACTGTGTAAGCAGACAGACAAGCAAACAGACAGACAGGCAGACAGACAATCAGCCATGCAGTGAGACAGACACGCATACAGATGAGAGGGTTGTCAGCCATACTTTGCTGTGCTGCCAAGATGCAGAGGGCTGCAATTTCTGCAGTAGGTAAGATAGTCACCTCTGCAACCATGCATGGTGGCTCCAAACAGACTCCAAGAAACATGACCACGTTCGGATGGCGGAGCGCAGCCATGATGCCAGCTTCCTTATCCAGATCATCCAGCAGTCCAAGCTTGCAGCTGTTGATCTGGTGGCTGCCGAGCTCACCGTCGTCAGAGTCGCTGCCGTGAGAGGCTTTACACACGGTCGGGTTCAGCAGCTTGATGGCAACGGTCGTTTCCCGCCACTTCCCAAGAAACACACGCCCAAATGAACCCTCGCCAATCAGGCGAGAAAACTTGAGCTCATGGTATGCGATCTGCCATGCTGCTGTGTCCAGTCGAGTCATGCGCTGTATTGCAGCATGCGTCTGTGAGCTGCTGCTGGTGTTGCTTGACCGCCACTGGTTGCTGCCATCGCCAAAAGTTGAATTCAAAGACTCCTCACCCACTGGCCCCAGGGCTGCTTCGTCCTTGACTTGAGTGGCAAGCAGTTCAGCATGAGCAGCCATGCTGAGGTCCCCACTGCACCGCATGCTCCCCCTGCCTGATGTCCGCTCCCGGGCTAGGGGAACCCCCAGAAGGTCCATCTGTGCTGAGTGCTGTCGCACTTCTGGAGGAACATGGCCTACAGCAATTTGCTCCAGTATTGAGTAAGTGGGACATGCATGAATGAAGAACCAAGCAACCAAGTGTGGGAAATGTGAGTGAGTGAGCAAGCCAGCCAGGCCTGAGTGTTTGCGTGAGACAGATGACATAGGAATGTACAAACACGAATTTTACACAGAAACTCATCTGGGGGTCTCACCAAAGCTTCGTCTGTAATTGGCCAAAACAGAGTCGCTGCGCGATCTGCGCAGCTCCCAACTTTGGCGAGGGCTGCTTTGTTCGCCGCTGGTGAAGATTGGTGAGGGGGGAAAGCTGCTGTCTTCCTGCTTAGAGGAGGACAGGTTGGTGCCCCCCAAGCTGCCCGTGAACGCTGAGTAGGGGCGCTTGCGATGAACTGCCACAGCCCATGCCGCCAGCCCTACAAGCAACAATGCTTGTTATAGAGCTATTATCTTTGTTGCTGGCGTGTGTTGTAGGACTTGCTAACAATAGCCTAACACTGAAGACTGCTGGACAAACTGTTCTTCTGTGAGGGCTTGGGCATCTACCCCAAATAGCAAGTCCTACCACGGGCGCATGCTGCCAGTCAGGCCTGGGAGACACCCGTCTGTGCTTATAAACCGGCCATTTGCAGAGAGCAAACACTCACCTTTTGGCAAACAGCAGCACAGTTATTGAGGCTACAAGCTGGACAACTATATATATATATCATTACGATATATGCCTCCCCAATGCTGGTGCCCATGCACACACACGCGCACACACACGCACACTTACACCCACATGCGCACACACCAAGGCAAATGCACACACCCATGCACATGAACCAATGCATGGTGGCTGCAAACACATACCCATCCCCAACGCAAGGGGTATTCCTACACCAAGAATGGCCCCCAAAGCAGACCCTGACAGCACCATGGAGGAGGCCGTCTTGATGAGGGGTGGGGGGATGGCTTCTGCCCCTGCAGGGGCAGGGGTTGGGGCTACCTCTGCTGCTTGGGTCCCCATCAGCAGGCTGGGGTCTGGAGGCTGCAGCCAAAAGACACCCTCAGCTTTGCAGACTTGAAAAAGGAAAATCAGTACTCAGCAAAATATGTCTGTTTTACAATGCATGACGCAGCCTTTCCCATGACATGCCAATGAGGTGTCCACAGCAACGAGCAAGGGGTCTAAGGGCTGCAGATGGATGCCCTTCCTCTATTGCCCAGCACTCCTGCAGGGAAGATACACAGGACTGTATGTACCAGACACGTAGAGGAAGACACACATTCAGAACACATAAAACCCAGACAATAAAAACAAGTGCCCAGCATACGTAATACAGCTAGCCTGGTTGCCACAGCCTGATGCACGCTTTCTGCGTGCTGATCTCAGGTGTGAGATGTAGCTGAGATGCATGCAGCATCTGTCTGTGGTGTTTGCGTGCCATGTGACAAGTGACAAAGGGGCTGCAGTCAGCAATGTACACAGTCCCAATGAAGTCGGGATGCAGGTCACAGATGTGGCTGAGACTCTGTTGCAAGCATCACATGCCAACCCAGTGCTGTGGCTCCCATCTGCAAGGCTGGACTGCAGCAAATGCAAGCCGGTGGTGATCAGACAGACAATTCAGAGGTTGACAAAGCAGCTGTGACTAAGATGGCAGGACAGATGGCCCTGTAGCTGGCTTGATGCTGATCTACATGCATCCACAGGGTCTTTAGTATACTGCACACAGGACAGGTCAGTACAGGAAGGCTACGCAGTGTGAAGACATCAACCTGGAAAGGCACCAAAAGCGGCAGAATGCATGGAGAAGAGAAGAGGCAAGAAGAGAGCGCCTTGCATGCCTGTTTGTGTGAGATGCCAGAAAGGCTTGCTTGGCTTGACGGGACTCATGAGTTATCATGCAGAAAAGAGTGTTCCTTGCAACATAGTGGCCTGGTAATTCTGAAGGGGCCATGTAAGCCTCTTGCTGACTGCCGTCAGCAAAGTCAGGGCAAGACTATGCACGGCAGCAGAGAGCAGCTGGGTAGGAACAACATTTGCCACAGCTTTCGACTGCAAAGCTCATGCGTTGAGGCACACAAGTGCAGCTGACGATGCAAGCAAACGGAACCACACACACCTCTTGGACATCTAAGGAGTCCAAAGTAATGCTGGTCACTGCCAGTCCGCTGGACTGAAGGGCATTCAGCAAAGGCCCTGCAACATCAGCCATTAGCTGCAGCTGCAGGCTAGTTGCCATGTTTCCTGATGTGAGAATGGCTATCTGAACTTGCACGTAAGCCCCATTTGCAATGGCGGCTTGCTGGAGCTGCCTTCCTGCAACAATCAACATGAACAGTTGTTTCTGGCTTTTGATTGCAGTGCATGCAAGAGTTCATTGACGAGTCCTGTCGATGCTGCATCGTGAGCAGATGTGACAACAATGCACAAGGCAGTAACAGCAAGCTCCTGTGCATGGAGGCCAAAGTGGCCACTCTGGCCTCCATACAGAGGCTACACAATAACCAAGTGCAGAACAAGCAGCATTCTTGGTTCATGACCTGCATGACTGATGTACATCAGATGGATGCAACAGCTGCTGTCATGCATGCAATAGGCTTGACATGCGAGACTTGGCTGAGACGTGCATCAGCACTTAGTCTTTGGTGGGCGGCATGGCTGCAGAGGCACGAGACAAATGTGCTTTGTGACAGCTTGCCTTGACACATGCACATCCAGGCAATGACACGCGGCCTACCTAGGGGCTTGTTGATGACAAGTAAACGTCGAGACGGTGCAGGAGATGTAGTGTTGGTGGGCGTGTACTCAGAGACAGACAGGACTTCCATGTCCTTCAATTGCATATGTGTACTGGCTAACACTGTAGCCCCGAGGGCAGCTGCCAAAGCCTGCCGCTGCGTAGAACCAAAGGGTATGAGGTTGCTGCCATACAGACTGATGGCAGCTATGACTGCAGCAGAAGCTTCAGCAGATTGGTTGCTGACTGGCGCTGGTTTGATTCCCTTTAAGAGTGCAACAGCAGCAGGCGCTAGGGCTGGTGTTGCAATGCTGACCAGTGATCTGGGCCAGACATCTGCTGTTACAGAGTGGAAATGTGCGTGCAAGTTTTTGTTGACTGCACGGAGGCCAGATGGACTGGGTTGAGGACCTGCACCAAGCAAGGGTGAGGCATGGCCAGATCAGAAACGGCCTGGCACACAGCGATGACTGGTGGTCTGTGCACACCGCCAATAAGCAGTATGGTGTGGAAGCTTACCTGACGCAGGTGTTATCAGTGGACCTGGCTGCGACTTGACCAGAGCTGTCAAATAAAAAGCTGCAGTTAGGAGCCTGAGGCAAAGGATCATTCTCCACTCAGAAAGTACCCAGTGCTGGTCTGAGCGACCAACTGCTCGTGCACTCTTGCAAAATGAGGGCCTTGTGCAAGTTCAGTCGCCAGGGTAACTCGTGTAAGCTCGGTCATCTCCCTTTGCAGGGTTAAGCGGTCAACGTATATTCATCCAGCTTGACGTAAACGTCTAACTCTTGTATGAACGTCTTGCGCTGAAGAAGAGAGTTATTACGCTGACGCTACCCACGGTCTCTCCACGAGCGGTCGCCCGGTCCAAGAGGCCGGGCTAAGCTCGAGCCTCCACAGCTGGGCTGCTGTACTGTAAATAGGGGGTCAAAAACTACAGTCAATCCTGGCTGCGCCTCTAGCATCCTGCCCCTTTACTTGAAACACAAATACAGATGCTGTGCAAGAAGGCATAAAGGCGCTGGGTCTAGTCAAGTCAATTGCAAGGCTGCAAACAATCAGGAAGCACAAAGACAGGACTACAGAGCTGTAGGCAACGTCTTCTGCATGCTACATACGACGCAATGCTACAACTTGCATGACGGCGGCAATTCAGAAGCGTTCAAAGCACCGGCGACAGCAGCTGATGACTGACTGCCTGATTAGCCGGGGGCAGTTGAGGCAATTTTGAACCCCTCAGTCCCAAAGTCTATCCACACATAGTCGTCTTCCTGTTCGAAATGCATACCGGTACACTCAGACTGGACGAGTCGATAAACCATTGAACTGACGAAACAAGCAGCAAGTCATCATGTCTGTTTCTGTTGGCGCACACACCAAGTCACTCTTTGGAAACCTATGACCTCGTTGTGCACACTGGATTCATCCTGAGCCAACGAAACAGGCTGACCATATATCTCGGCTGTACATAAGCTTGGTTCACGGACAAGGTCATGTACAGCTTGGTCGGAAAGACCTTGGGACACTTATTTTCATTTGCACAAAGCTAGGCTGGACACATGCCCTGAAAGCAGATGTTTGATGAGACAGATTCAATAGGTTCAATAGCAACACGAACGCTGCTCAAGGCTGCCTGATGCAACTTAAACCTCTCTACCCTACAAGTGGTGCTTCTGATTACCTCTACAATTGCTTCTGGTCAATACATCAAAGTATTATACAACCAACCCTGGCCTTCTTGGTTGGCCATGCAATTTGTATGTATAGATGCTGTTCTGTACACTGTTCATGTTATATGACGCTTCATCAGCAATGCTGAAGTGCCTGACAGCAAGCTGAATGCTTGCAGCGCAAGGCTCGCCTGCTTCCTCTGCTAGAGCATCCACCATGCGCGTGAGGGCCTGAGGGGCATGCGGGAAGCTGGCAATCATAGCCATTGCCCCCTGCCAGGTGTGCACACCTGCAAAACAAAAGAGTGAGAGAATCAACAAATGAAGGGAAAGTCCTTTGTACAAGATACAATACCCTTTCTTTGAGGCATCTCTTCTGGCACACACCCTTGTGAGGCATCAGCCCAGAGGAACAATAAAAATACAGAGATCCGAGGAGACAAACTAGGCCTTGCTGCACACACCATACAGAGACAGGATCATGTCGGAGTGCATCACAACTTTTGTTCTGATATATACAATGAACTGTTGCAAGCACTGTTGTATGCAAAAGACAATTGCATGGCATGTGGACAAGCAGGCCCTTTGCCCGCAGCTGGAAGTCACGCTGATAATAGAGCAACCTAGACCGTTTCAGCCCATGCAAGGCTTATTATGTAGATGAAAAGCACTGTTCACCAAACTTATTGACTTGCACCAATTGTGCACACACATGCAGCATGCTTCAAGTAGAACATAAAGAAACGCTTACCCCATCATAGATAATGCCTTTATACGTGATATATGCCTCTTGCAACTGTTTCCTACGTTCGCTTATCTGGTATGACTCCTGAAATCCAGCGCACTCGCCAGCACTTGCCTCATCAGTGCATTTGCATTTGCTGTGGTTGCTGTCCTTCAACTGCCCCTCCAGATCCTGTTGCTCATGCAGGAGGCTTGCCTGCTGCTGCAGGTAGGCTCGCCGCAGCAGAAACAAATTCTTCATTTGGCTGTCGCTGAACTGAAGGGTGTGCTGCACGAAATAAAGTTGTGGGATGGCCTATCGAACACTGTGCGACATTGCGGGGGTGGCATAAGCTGGTGTGTTGAGTAATCTGTGGCAATGCAGAAAAAGGCAAAGTGTCACTGCCAGATGGAGATCACATATGCACAGCAGTGACCAAGCGAGGTGCCATCGCAGTTAAGCATGACTGGAAATGCAGAGCTGTGATTGGATGAGCTTTACCACACAATGCAGCTCATTCAAAAGCTTTGCATATTGCAGACAGAATGCAGGCCAAGCAACTGTGTTACTGTTATTCTGATACTCTGCCAACAGCAAACCTCATTTGCAGTGCAATCATGCCTGTGCTGGAAATTTGGGCATATGCTCACCGCAAGCTGGAGCCAATGCGACTGCGTATCTGTAGACTCTGTGTCAGCCCCAGGCAACAACACATGACCCATAAAGGCTGCGTAGCTCTGGAAGTCATGAGTGGCCTTAGCTATGCATAAACTGCCCAGTTCATCCATCAGCGTGACAAGGCGCTGACCCGAGGCGGTTTCAAGGTTGTGCTTCAAAGTTTCACCGCCAGTTGCAAGACAGATGGCCACTTCTCTAGCATAGTCCTGGAATCACAATCAGCACGACATAACCCAGAGTGTTATGAGCATCGATCGTCACTGTGATAAACCAGCATGGCACTGTGCAATGGAGTTGGTCGATTTACATTGTAGCTGAAAGGGCGCAAACTGATCCCTAATTAGAGTTTGCCGATGCTCATGATGCAAGCTGTCACAATTTTGTGGCACAGCTTCGCAGAGCATGTGTGTCTGATATACAAGGGTGTCAATGTCATGAAGCATTGTCAGAGAACCAAGCACACACCTGCCACAAAACAGCCATCTGCTGAGGCGCCATACGGCCTGCCTGGTACATGGACATGACCTCTGCTGTGTGATGCACTGTGCTTGTCCATTTGTCAGTAGATCTGGCACTCCAAGCACAGTACAGAATGCTGTGTGCAAATGTGAATCTGTCTGAGACCTAAAGCACACAGACACCAAGCTGGTGCGTGTATCAGTATACCTGGCTGTCCAAGCACAGTAGAGAATGCTGATTGCAAATGTGAATCTGTCTGAGACTTGCAGCACACAGACACCAAGCTGGTGCATGACCTGACAGCGACCTGATGCTCATGCACCCAACTCCATCCCCAAGCCTAGGTTAGCAAAGCAAGACCATATGCAGGAGTAATAAACTTCATCAGCCGCAGGAATGCTGCAGCGAACAACATCATCCCTTGACATGAGCCACACAGCGTTTGCAGAAGCATTACTTGGTTACATGGCCAGGGAGATGCAGCAAGTGCTGCTTGACCAGCAACTGCTGGCTGTGTAGCGTGTGTAGTAATGCCTAGGTTGCTTAAGCGCCTTTCAGCTGCAGGGCTCTTCAGTAATTCAAGCTCTGCAGCCAGGCGCTGCTTTTCTTCCTGCAACTGCTGAACAGCAGCTGCGCTGGCATTGGCCTCTTCTTGCAAGCGCTGCCACTTGGTCTGCGTCAGAATGAGTTCCAAGAGATGACAGCCCAAGGCAGTTTGTGTGCAAGAGCAACAAGCGATTACTAGAGAAACAGTGTGTAATGGTCAGCCTGAAAGCGTAGAGAAAAGCACTCCAGTCGCTGGCTTACACGCTGTTTCTCCCTGAACTTTTTTTGCCAACGCCTGTTGCTTTCTGCTCGACTTGCCCGCTTGGCTGCCGGCTGAGGTGCTGCTTGACAAACTCCGGGCTCGCACACTTCTTCGTTGGCTACACTCTGATGTGTCAGGCTACTAGGCTGGTCGCCGGAGGCCGTCAAAGCTACAGGATCTAGTTGCTCGGTGTAGTCCAAGAAGTATAGGGAAGCAGCTGCCTTGTCAAACTCACCGCAAAAGTCAACGGCTTGGTCAGACATCTTCCACGACAATGACTGCTGATCCTCGTTGCTCGCCATGAGCTTCGATGCCGGTATTTGACTTGGGAAAGGTAGCCAAATGGCCAGCTCCTTCAGCTGGTTTCGGAGCACGTGTAACGCCTGCTGGTGCTGCTGCTTCGCTTTCAGCTGCCCCGCTTCTTCCTGAGGCCAGACGTTGCTTTGAGTCGGCGATCTTAGTCCTGAGAGCAAGGTTTGCCATTTGTGTCGTGGACGCTTCGTTTATGCCGCCGTGCTGTATTGAATGAGCTGCTCATTGCTGGCGGGGCTGCCTGAATTGTCTGTCGAGGTGCTATAGCGTGTTGCAGCATATGACCAGGCATATGACCGCCGTCGTACGGCTGCCTGTTTGCAAGTAATTGCTGGGTTTCTTTCATCACGACAACGAACCCGGACTTGAACGAATACTGCTGTAGCAGCAGTGATGGCTCAACACCAACTTTCACAGGAGATCGAGCGCTTGAAACAGGAGAACAGCCAGTTGACCGAGCTGGTACTGTTCATCCACGGCCTATGACCATGCCTTTAAATATCCGCGAGGCTGACTCGTCACCTGTTGCCGACATAGGTGACAGCCAAGGGTCTGTTGGGAAATGGTCAGAAACTCCTAATGTGTGGTTATTTGAACAAATACAGCGAACGTCCGGGGTCCTGGCTGGCTGGCCTCCTCAACAAAGAGTGGAATCTCCGCTTTTTCTGCCTATACGGCAACACCTTACAGTATTTTAAGACGGAGAAAGATATGCTGGGGCACCCACGAGGCTATATTGATTTGCAGGTTGGGTGCTTTGCCACCCCCTGCCTCAGCCATCTGCCACAGCAATTTCCTTGAAACGAAGAGCAAGCCTGTCACAGTCTTCATGATTGTTCGTCATGGTTATGCCGAGACCCGCCTGGAGGTCTAAGACTGTGTGCTGAACAAGTACAGAAAGCCGAGACACACTGAAGTGCAAGCATCTCATGGGATGCAGGGCGCTCGTGTTGAGACTGAGGGGCGTAAGAGAGGGCATTACTGGACCTTCAATGTTGTCAAGGATGGGGCCAGGCCTGGCGAGACCATCAGCCTTGTCCGCTGCTCGACAGAGAGCCAAAACACAGCTGATCATTGGCTCACAGTAAGCACTCGACACTGTCAAGAGCTGTCTGGCCTCTCTTCTACAAACACAGTGATGGTCAAGCATTCCTCATGTTTGCAACTTGCGCAAGCATCTACTGTCTGACATACTTTTGGCGTGTTCTTTCCTGACCACATGACTCCTTTGCTCCTGCTCAAACAGTCAATAGTGTCCCTCTCTGAGACCTGGCAAGGTGATGTTTCCAGCAGGCTCTTGACAGCAGGAGCCTGCCACCAATGGTCTGTCAGGCATTCCATCAAAACACTCAGTGCGCCCTATCAGTAGTGAGCTGTGCAACAATTACATAAACTGACAACCGCACACAAAGTTGCTGTGGGCTAATGCCCGTGTGGGGATGCTGATGCTGGGTTTGTGTTGCAGAAATTGAAGGCAGTTGGCTGCCCTTTGACGGAGGCTCCTGACAGGGCTGAGCCGCCCCCCATAGCAGATGTGCGATATGTGAGTACACGCCCTGCATGCATGACACTGCAGCTACCAATGGGCATGGCAAGCAGTTCATGCATGGACAGATGCCACAAAGCCACTGTAAGCTTGTTGAAGCATGAAAGCTCAGCAATTTTCATGCAACCCAGAACAGACGTTTTGCGCATGGGGTGTCATACGCTGCGTGTATTGTGAGCAGAGCATATTGCTTGTCCCATATGACGTTCTCTCAGTGCTGTTTCCCTTTTCTGTCATTCTTGACAGTGCCTCAGCTTTACGTGCTGATCTCTCGTAAGTACTTCTGGGGCTTTACACTTGTCATGTCCATATGTTCACCAAGGATTCAGTGTGCTTGAATAAACAATACATTGAGGAGGTTCCTCACATCAACACCCCTGCCAACATGTGTTGTACTTTGAGCTTGGCCAAGGTCCAGTCTGTGACATACAAGTGGTGGTTGTCTAAAGTCCTGATACCTGACCACAAGCCACTCCATGATTCATGTTGTACTTTGAGTGCTGCAGAAGGAGGATAGCATCAAAAGGAGCAGCAGCGCGCACAGTCTGGCCAGCTCAGACACAGGGGGACCCCTAGACAGAAGCGCTACCCCCCCTCCAGGCATGCAATACAGAGGCCAAGTGAGTGACCATCTGTATCCTAATCTGTTTCACTTGCTTTCCCCCCTTCCCCCCTTCCCTCCCCTCCCTGGGTATGTGCCTCCCTGTTGTGCATGTTGTTCTTGTTCTATAGACATGTTCTGGGATGCGGGATGAATGCCAGGCCATCCAGGCCAGGAAACTTCGCTTTGTCCTGCTTGCTTCAGTGCCTACTGGTTCCACTTAGTGACATCCTCCCTGCCTTTCATCACCTGCCCTTTGCTGTCAATCATGTGGCACAGTCTTTGGCAAACATACAGTCAATCAACAAGGCATACAGTGGAATGGCAGCTTCCTGGAAGCAGTGTTGTGCATGAGTCAATTAGTTGCAGACACTTCAGGCTTGCACCAACTGCTCACATGCCACTCAGGGCTGAACCTCTTGCAGCCTGTGCAGACTTTTGACACAACATAGACCTGTCACACAGTACAGACCTGTCATACAAAACAGACTTGTCACAGGAAACAGACTTGTCACAGGAAACAGCACAGGACAAATCACAGGTCACAGCGCAGCCGCTCAAGCCAGTATCATCTCGTGACCAGACAGGGCTAGTCAGCAAGCTGCCTCTCACAGTCAGCTGTCCTGCAGGACAGCAGGCCTGCACATTCAGGGTACACATCTCAGTCAGAGATGAGTGATGCTGGGACCTCATCCAGCAGGCATGTGACTGCCCAGAGGCAGGGTTCTGGGGGCAGCCCTACAGAGCGTAGGGGTGCCAGCACTGTTGTGCACAGGGTCTGTCAGCCCAGTCCCTTGTCATCAGAGCGTATCAGCTACAATTTTGAAGGTATTTGTCGTTTGTTGGGCCTTTTTATGTTGGGCCTTTAATTTTGCATGTACCTGTCTACTTTCTCACGTGGATGCATTCAGTGTCGTTCTCATAGTGAATGACTACAGATTTGTGCGCAGTCAAGCAAAAAGCGGCTGTCAGCTAACACCGGCTCTTCATGAATAACTTCTGACTCAGATTTGTTTGCAATAAGGCAGAATGACTGTCAATTCATGCCACATGTTGATAAGTATATTGGCATCAGGTTCACACACACGCATGGACTCATCCAGCAGCCAAGATGCATGTCAGCTCAAACGGCTTCCATTGGCTTGATATCAATTGGACAAGTGCAGCTCGCTGACACTTTTCAGAGACTTGCACATCTTTTCCATCAGTTCTTGACTGCAGCTATGGCCGCGTGCTGTGTGCAGGCCTGAGAAATCTCATCATGGTCTTGTTTGCTGCTACCACTATCAGGCTCATGATTGAGAACTTCCTGAAGTATGGGATAAGGATCAACCCTAAGAACTGGGTCATGGCTGTGCTCACTCCTGAAGGTGACCATGCCCTACTACATGCTTTGTTGTCAATGCCTCTTTTGCTTGCTGGGTTTCCTTCAGGCATATTGCTCACAAGCATTACACTAGCTGTTACACAAGCATTACACTAGCTGTTACACAAGCAGTACACTGGCTGTTACTCAAGCCAAGACTGTAAAGGTAACAAGCATTTACATACTCCATGATACATGCTTGCTGTAGGGCACAGCAGTAGCTGCATCAGAGACCTGGCTGCATGTGACATCTTCCTGCAAACCACTGCCTTGCTCGCCATGCTTGTTGCTCTTGCCGCATGTACAACCTTACGGGCGGCACATTTGTCATGGCAATGTTGTGAGCAAGCCAACTGCATTGTCGTTGTCGTGAGGCTGTGAGTGTGGACTGTGCCCCTGAGCTGATTGCTCAACGCTGCTCATGCAGCTGTTGCGCAAACACACACACACAAGGCTTTGAAGCTGTGAGTGTTAGTCATCGCGTGACCGTGAGCACGATGCACAACGCCGCTGGGCTTGCTTTGCCCTGCAGGTTTCTTCTTCCCTTTGCTTCTCAATCTGAATGAAGCCATTGCATCGCACACCGCGATGCTGGTACACGTCCTGAATCCCTAGCAATGAGCTATGTGTGTGCTTTGCAGCCGCACCTGAAATGGTGCTTCTCTGGATGTGCGTGTTTGGCTGCATTGGGCTGATCTGGGTGGTCACAAATGTTGCTGAGGCGTTACGCAAGGCCAATGAACAGGTGACAGCAGCTGCTGCAGTACATGTGACAGGACTGTGCATTGCTTTGTGTTGTGGAACGCCTTGAACATTTAGTGCTTAGTGTGTGTTGGCTTCCCAGTCATTGTCTGTTGACTCCCCTGATGAGTCCTAAAGACAGGAAATGTAGTTTGAGTGATTGATTGATTGATTGTGCACTTGTACCAGTCGATCCTGCCCAGTGTACAGATGAGCTGTTCCGTAGTTGGTCGTTCCACAGAAGTTGGTTAGGAGTATGGTCAACTCACTCTGACAGTGTTCTTGTTCCTGGATGACGCAAACACTCAAGCAATGCACGAGCAGTGCAAACAACCAGAGTTCTAGCACAAGCAATCTAGCATGCTTGCCAAGCTTTGCTTTCTCCGCTGTTGCAGTACTGTATGACTGGTTATTTTGCAGACGTGCACCACACTGGCAAGGCCACAGTGAGTTCCCTGTGATGCAGTGCTATATGACTCATCTTTTGCAGGCTGCCCGAGCCAGCACCAAAAAGGGGATCAGCCCAGCAACAGCACGCCGCAATGCAAATCAGTTTGGAGGTCTTCAGGAGGCAGGCATATTCCTTGCCAGTGCTATTTGTATTGCGGCGGAATTGGGGATCCCCGTCTACAGTGTGCTGATGGATTCAGCAGTCCCGGTGATTCCGGGATTCATCCTGATTGTTGTCACCAGTGTGGTGTTCCTGAAGCTGGTGTCCTACGTGCATTGCAACTGGGACCTCAGGTACTTCACCTGGTGTAGTTTGCCCTGATTGATGCATGCACGACATGGGTGTGCTCATTCCATGACACTTTCTTGAAGTTTTGTCGTGGCGGGACATCATGCTTCTTGTCTTGTTCAACACGATGTTGTCAAAACTGATATATTGCAAGCCCTTGCACTGGGCCCTGCAACAATGACTCCCCTGCAACGGGCAGAGCTCTCTGCAGTCCTGGATCTAAGCTATGGCACGTTGGACTGCAGATGCACCAGCAATGTCAGAGGTTTTGAACAATCCTCTCTTTTTTCCCTGGCTGGCATACGGCTCAACCAACAGAGCGTCGACCTGCAACATTGCCCACCTCACTGCAAGGCTTGTCAACCTGCCTTATAGCGTTTGCCCTCTCTGCACGTTCAGCGTGCTGCATCAAAGATGTCAGGTTGCCTGACAGGGTCTGTTCCTCTGCAGGTCAGCGCGTCGCAACAATGAGATCAGGATAGGGGAAAGGGGGTCCAGTGGTCCTGTCTACGATCTAGCTGGCAATGCAGTGCGCTACCCAGAAAACTTGACCGTCAACAATCTGCTGTACTTCCTGGCGGCTCCCACCCTTGTGTATCAGGTGGCCTACCCCAGAAGTCAGCGCTTCCGAATTCGCTGGGTCATCAAGTAAGCTGACCCCCTTCTTGGTGTTGATGCCTTACAGTTCATATAATGTGATGACATATCACGCAAGGTATATATGTTGTAATATAATGTAATGTATTGTACCTGCCACCTTCCACAACTCCCTGCCCCCGTCCCCACCCCACTTCCCCATCCCGACCACTCTCTGGCCAATAGGGCGCTTGCGTCAGACCCTAACTACTTACGATCCACTCATAATCTGCACATGTCATCAACTGTGATCTGATGACCTGTGTGGCTGTTCTGATTGCCGTGTATGCCATGGCTTTCTTGCCGTTTGATGTTCTCTGCTGCCCAATCAGCTGCTTGTTATGACACCCCACACATCCCTTGATCTGCTGCTGCTGCAGGAGGATGGCCGAGCTAGTGGTGGTCTCCATGTTTGGTCTTATAGTCACTGAGCAGTATGTCTCGCCTGCCATCGTCAACAGCTACGGAGCCTTCAATGAGCTGCGGTACCTTCAAGCCTTTGAGAGGCTGCTGAAGCTGTCAGTGCCGACGCTGTGGGGCTGGCTGGTTGTCTTCTACACCTTGTTCCACCTGTTGCTGAACATCACGGCGGAGTTCACTGGCTTTGGTGACAGGGAGTTCTACCTGGTAAGATTTCCCTGCTATAGCCCTGCTGTAGCCCTGCTGTAGCCCTGCTGTAGCCCTACTGTTCAGGGCTTTTCCCCTTGGGCTGCTTCAGGTATTGCTTTTGAACCCTGAATATGTGTAGTCAGTTGCAAAATGAGCGAACCTGCCCAAGCAAGCTGACTGTTGGGGCTGTGCACAGTGATTTTGCTGCTGCTAATGTGTCAAGATGTACTCAGCGAAGTCAATATGCTCTTGAAGGTGCATGCCTTGACAAATCCACAGTGTATTGTTCTCTGTTCTCCCTCCTCTCCCCTTTTTCTTTGCTCTCTTGCCTTGCTCTATTTCTATGTTATAACCCTTGGTTCATTCTACTCCACTGTCTTTCTTGGTTCATCCGCGTTTTAGCAATCCCCGCAACACAGCTGACTCACTCAGGCCCAGGCATCAAACACACAGGCAGGGAGATGTGGTACGCAACACCTGAAAGCATCAGTACATTAGACATGGTACTGCTGTGTTTACAGTTGCAACATTTCTATACTGAGTTGCAAACACAATCTGATGAACCTGTTTTGCATCAGCACTCAATGAACAAACGTGGACATTGTGCATGTATGCATAAAGGCCTGGTGGAATGCTGAGAGCATCGGAGAGTACTGGACTCTATGGAACATGCCGGTGCACCATTGGATGATCCGCCACGTCTACATTCCTATCAAGTCCACAACCGGCAACAGATATTTGGGGGTCCTGGCTTCGTTCTTTGTGTCAGCCATATTCCATGAAGTCATGATTGCCGTTCCTTTGCACAGGATCAAGGGCTATGCCTTCTTTGGCATGCTAGCTCAGGTGAGGCTTCATCCTCTCACATACTGTCTGGTCGCTGCATATCAGACTTCAGTGTGGCATGCAGTGCAGTACATTGCCACTTCCTATGATGCTTGAGTATCCTGCACTCTCATTCCTTTTGTTGAACCTCATACAAACGACGTAGCTTGCATTGCCTGACACATATTCCTGTATGCAGCATGCTGTGTCCAGCATGCTGATCAAATGCTGCTTTTTGTCTCATGAGCAGTCCAAGCTGATCATTGTGATGGCTGATGCAATCTTGCTCACCTGCGCTAGTTGTGGACTGTTTCCTCAAGTGTTGGATCTGGAAACATGTGCCCAAGAATACATTGATATGCAGAGCCTGGTGATGTGCCTGTGTAATTCTGCTGCTATTTCAGGATGACATGTAAAAGCAAAAGATTGTATACCATGTGTTTTTTCTTTATTTTGCAGGTGCCAATGGTGATTGTCACCGAGTGGCTCAAGCGCAAAATCAAGAAGCCATTTGTTGGCAACGTCATTTTCTGGATTTCGTTCTGCATAATTGGTCAGCCGCTCTGTATGATTATGTACTATCATGACTATGTTCACTTTCACATGTCTCAACAGCAGATCCCCAAACTAAATATGGTCCCGATTCCAGGCACCAGCATGGAGTACAACACGTGAACACGTCGCAGCTGTAGTTGTAAATATTTGCGTAGGTTCAGCTCCGTGGCAATGAATCATCAGATGTTGGTTGTGATGATAGCCAGTGCAATCGATCACAACACTTGCATGATCGCAAATTCCCGCATAACATGACTTAGCCATAAGACATTGTATAGTTCACAACACACTTATGTGAAAGATCAATTGTTGCCAGCACGTTGGTGTAAACCCTGGGGTGAGTATGCGAGTCTGTTCATGCACAAATTCGTAGTCAATTGCAGACGGGCTGCTGTACAATTCCGTCTGTGTGCTGCACAATGCCACATTACCTCAGTACAACTGCAGGCGGCCACAAACTGAGTAGCGAACTCAAATTTGTACAACAGCAGTATTTATGAGTCAAAGATGCAATTGTGATCACAATTGCATCTTTGACTTTGGGTGCAAGCGTTCATGAACGCTTGCACCCAACACCAAAGCCATAGAGACATACGGCCCAGATGAAGAAGCAGCTATTATGACGTGTTGACATCTGGATGATCATTCATGAATGTAAACAAATTTGGATGACACAGCTAGGATATCCAAAGCACTCCTTGCTGCCATGCTGCTTTCACCCTTGTCGCCAAACAGATCTGCATGCTGCATCGCCCCCATACTCACTGCTGAGCAGCATCTCGACAAGGTCAATGTTGCAAAGCTGATAGTCCACGACAAGGTCGAAGTACCTGCGTGCATGATGCGACTGTTTGTAAATCTGTACAGCAGCAGAAGACACTTGCAGCAACCTGTGGCACTCAGCAATGCTGTTTAGAAATCTTGATGCCAATGAAACACAATTTGACAAAAGATGCAATCTCCGTTACACATTGCAAGCAGAAAGAGCAGCCCTCATGATGTACGCACGCACGCACGCACGCACGCACGCACGCACGCACGCACGCACGCACGCACGCACGCACACAGTCAAATTTGGGCCTGCTTTGCAAATGCTCAGGCATGAACGGACCTGTGCTCTGAGATAGCCTGATCTTCAGGATCAAGGCACTGCAGCATGTTCCACTGTTCTTCAAGTGGCACACATTGATCTGGTGTGAACAGCTCATACTCGCCATCCAAAGCGCTGTCAAAGCCCCACGCTACTCCACCCTCAGGGCTAGTTGCTTCATGGCTACCATCAGCGTCCTGAACACCCAGGCTGTCCTCCTGCTGAATATCAGTGTCTCCATTGGCATCACTGCCACTGCTTGCTGCCTGCTGCTTCTGTGTGGGTGCGCCAGGGTCGCTGCTGGCAGGGCTGGATGTGTCATCAGAACTGCCAACTGCCTCCACATCACCGCCTGTATGCCACTGCTGCATGCTGCTGCTAGGATCTTGTATGTCATCAATGGCTGCAGCATTGCTGTTGCTGGGTTGCTGCTCCATGGCCTGGCGGATACAGCCAGTGGAGGGTGCTGGCTGGCCTTTGTTAGGTATGCAACCATTGGCACCTTGCACATGAGCAAAGGGAACCACATGCCCATTTGCTTGGTGGCCCTTTCTGCCATTGCCTTTGGTGCCCAATGTTTCTGGCCAAAGCCATGCCCCCTGTGGCCCGGCCCATGGCCATCACCTGTCTTATTGTACACCTTGACTAGGGTACTATTATTGTTCCGAGGCACCACGAGAACGACAGGTTTGGCAACTGCAGGCGGTGCAGCTGGCATGGTAACGGTGGGCAGACTAGAGCTGCTAGCAGCTGCACTGCCGTCATTGTACAGCTGCACATGCAGTTTGCTGCTGTACCATTCTTTGCCATCTAGAGCTGCCACTGCATGTGCTGCTTGCTGGGTGGGCTGGTGTGCTTTGCTGAAGTCAAGCACAGCAAAAGGACCGTTCCAGCCAGGTAAGACTGTGATGTCTGTGCTATCAGCTACCTGATGGCTGATGTGCTGTGCCAACAGAATCTCACACCGCCTAGCAATTGAGGGGCTGCCTTCAACCAAACCATGAACCTGAACCAGGGCGCTGCTTGTGACAGACGAAGCTGAGTCTGAGTCATCAGGTAACCAGCCGTCTGTCTGCCTTTGCATTGCCTTCTGAGAGGGTGCTGCAGGCTGCATTTGAGCTGCCGGCCCTGTGAAAGCATTTGGTGCCCCAGCTTGCTTCTTGGCCTGCCTGATAGGGCTTTGCTGTCGCGAAGGTGCAAACTGATTGCGGTCATATGTCAGGCTCAGGCTTGGATTGTTGAGATGATGTCTGAGGAAAGGCAGCCACGCATGTGCTTTATTGGCAGCATGTATGATGCTGACAGGCTTCTTGCTGGCAATGGGGTTGTGGTACAGCACCTCAACCGTAAAGTTCCTGGATTGAAGCTGTGCAATGTTTTCACTGAAGTCTTCATCAGAGGTGATGAAAACAACCAGGTGCCTTGGTGCACCGGCCCCCCTTCTCTCAACCAGACGCATGAACCGGTCTGCAGCCTGCAAGTTGATCCATGGTCAGTACACAATAGGTTGAAGCAGCTGCAGAAAATTGTGTCCTCAAACATGCCATGCAGCCCATAAGTGTGGCATATGTATGGCATCTAGAGCAGACTACAACGTATTGATATGTGTGTCAGAAAGGTTGGAAATCAATGGATGCAGTAGAACTGCCTATCACATTTGCCAGCTTTTGCATAACTATCAGGGCTGCAAGAATGGCTTGCATATGCAGACAATATGCTCGGGGGGGGCCGAGACATACTCGTTTGAGCATCCTGTCTGCACTGTGGGTCTTGTCTGCATGACCCTGCCACTGGTATGAAAGAGCCTCTACATCACCCAATGTAGTCAAGCTGCCCAACAAGTCAGAATATGGTGACCGGGGATGAGACCAGTGGCAGGCAAGCTTGATGCAGTATAGCTCCTTGCCACGTGAAGTAGCAAATTGCTGCTTCAACTCCTGGGTCAGCGCCTGAATGCCTTTTGCGTTTCTGAGTTGCTCAGGGACAGCGACGTTTTCTGCAAACGTATGACGGAATTTACTTTCTTTCTAGCAGGTAGCTGAGCAGCGAAACGCAAGCTCAGTAATTTCTCAAAGCATCTTGCGGCTGGAGGACAGTTGTCGCTGCAGTCTACAACTGACAGGGCTCAGGCCAAACTCGGAGTGCATACCGATGTCCCACAGTATGAGCGTCCACTCAGTATCCTGGTAGCCTCCAGCGCTCCGAATTTTGGCCATGGGATAGCAATTTACCACTGATGAGACTGTTCCAGTCGGTCTGCCTTTGCTCCGTTCGCTGTACGGTGCGTTCAGCTCACCGATGTATGATTCCTTCAGATCCAGTTCCAAGTCAGGTTCCAGCAAAGTAACGCTAGCCGTAACGCTGACAAAGGTGGGCTACTTTCGTCGATTGGCAAACTCCACAGACAGCTCTGTCGTGAATACCTGCGCTTCGTTATCTCAAAGCCGGCTGCAATTGACTCGTGCTCCATGCTAAGTTTAACTTACACACTCGTGTGACGACAGCTAGATCTGAGTCGATCTGAAAGCCGAAAAAGCTTGCTCAAAATATTCTTTGCTTATAAGAATCTCGAGGGCGCTGCACTCGACACCTCTGATCCAGTACCGCTAGCTATGTCAGGTAGTCAAGCAAGATAGCATGCCTTCCTCGCTTTTTTTGCCTATCAACACTGCTTTGCAACTATATAGATACATATTTCCGAGCCGAACGTTCACGTTCGCTGTTGAGCAGCTGCGAGTTGTGTTTGTCGATCATGTTGCGTTCTGGAACACCATTGGCAGTGTTCCTCATGTAAACCTGCACGCCCCGAATCAGGTCGCGTGTGTTACCGCAGGGATGCCAGAACCTGGCTGGTGCCAATATGGCAAAGCTTGCTTTAATATCAAAGGCTGCCACAACAGGCATCCAGTTGAAGAGATCTGTCTGCTAGTTGATACTTGCAATGATTATCACTGCAACAAGAGACACAGCAAAAGCCGGCCACGCCCCTGCAATTTTGGATTGAAGTGCAAAAAACACGGCTGCCAATTCTTGCACCCCACTGGCCACTGTGCCGGATCCTCTTCTGGAAACAACAATGGTCTGCTAGCCACAGTCAAATCTACACCAACACCTGTGAAGCCAACAACCAAGATGCTGAAATTCACTGGGTTTGGGCACCAAATTGACGACTTCACAGTAGCAGGGCAGAAGCTGCAAGATTGGTGATCAGGAAGTTTATGTCAACATCCCTCAAGCTGGTATCTCACAAAGTGGTGTTGTCGGCTTTGCCCATTTCAGCAGCACAGGGTTTGCAGAAGCAGCAGCTCAGCACTTCAAGTCTGTGCCAGCCACGCTAGAACTTGGTGATCTGAGAGCTGAGCTGTACTTTGGAGAGAAGATGCAGCAAGGGAACGCTTCAGCATCAACACCCCCAGTTGCTCAAGCAAACCTTGCCAACGCCCATGCACGGCCCGCTGGTGTTTGTGCGCAGCCTGCTTCCAGACCCAGCCTTGTTCAGGGTTCCTCAAATGCACAGGTGCAGGCTGCCATATTGCTTCATGCTGACTCTGTCCAGATGACAAAAACTATGCCATGATCGCATCAGCATCAACAGTAAACAACATCTGCAGGGCAATGAGTCGAGGGTCGTGGATGGGGTGGCGCAGTTGCATGCATTACCACGTCACCCAGCTCTTGGGGAGATCTGGGACAAGCGCATCATTCCTGTCCTGACTGACCACCAGGATAAGGTGGACAAAGCACGCAAAGAGCTGCAGGATCTGTCAGACGACTCATCTCAACTGCGCGCCTCTGATCTGAAGCAAGCCAAACATGCCATCACCCGCGTTCAGGAGGAGCTGACTCAGCAGCTCAATGTGTTTTTAGAGTATGTGGGAAGGATTCTGAAGGTAATGATCTCACATGCATGTGTGCCAGTAAACAATAGTAGCTGTGTTTACCATGGCTGTGCTGAGCCTTGCAGTGCTGTGCTGTGCTGTGCAGTGCCGCATGTGAATGACTTCAGCACACTGAGTCATCATTACATGTGTGCCTGTACTGCATGTCTTATCTAACCAGTACTGGTCATGCCAATGGGCAATGTTTGCATCTCACTTGACGAATTGTTGAAAGGCCATGGGCAGGCTGCGTCCAACCTCTGAGCACCCCACGCTTCTCTACAATGATTTGCCTAACCGCCTTGTCTTTTTCTTTGCTTTCTATTGGCAGCTCTGCCACAAAGCACTATGCAATCATGCCTGAGCTGTGTGACAGGCTGGCTTAGATGCCCCACGGACCAGAGCTGCCTTGGCTCGCGAGGTTTACCGCTTACAAAATGCTCTCCCTGCTTTGGCCATGCGCCGGGAATTCGAGAAGGCTGTTCATGCTGGGCAGTTCATTGTAGTGAAGGGTGAGACAGGCTCTGGCAAGTCTACCCAGCTGCCGCAGTATCTTGCAGATATGCGTGGCATCGATGGACAGGTAAGCTCATCAATCTGGGCATGACAAAGTGTAGGGTGTTCACATTGCCATGGCAGTCTTCAGTCGCGTCAGCATCAAGCGTCAGCTGTCTCGTAGGTTCGGAGTTTGGCGGCTGGTCTGCATTGTCAGCATATGGTTGGCAAGCCTTGATTTGACAGCTTACGTCGCTGACTAAGCTTGCTTGTGCACTGCAAAACGGACTTGAATGTGAACCGCTGAAGACTGGCATCTGCTCCATGTCTCCTTATTTTAAGCAGTTTCCCACCAGAAAAGCTTGGTGAGGCAATTCTCAAGAGCAACCTTTCAACCGTCTTGGCAATGCAGATCGTAGTGACACAGCCCCGCAAGATTGCTGCTCAAGAGTTAGCTGGCAGAGTTGCGTTTGAGTTTGCTGCTGGAAACCCACACCATGCCAAGCAGGCTGGTGTAGTTGGATTTCATGTTGGGGGCCATCGAGCCTTCAGTGAGCACACCTGTCGGATCAAGTACATGACTGAGGCTGTGCTGCTGAATGAGATGCTGAACGGAGCAGATCTTGGCAGGTAAAGCTCACTGCTGGTTTAGGCTTAGATGAGGTGATTGGTTGACTTCCCAGATGTGTACTGTATGCTTGGTGGTGCCCTTGTTGATGTGCCCTGCAGGCTTTGGCATGCTGCAAGGAGTATTCAATCATTCAATTGTCCATTCCTTAGTTTCTATGTTCCTGTTTCTGATTGTTCCTTTGGTTGTTTGCTTCAATCACTCAATCATTAGGATTATCCAGGTTGTAACTGGCGGTACAAGAAGCGCATTGCCTGTCTGCCTGTGCTCAGCTGTGTTCAGAACGTGTTGACTGCCAATGTCATTGTTAGGTGTGGTGCGACATCTATTGCTGCTTGACGCAATGCTGGCTCACATCCTGTACCTGTAAGCATGTCCTATGGCATGCTACCAATCCACATTGCCATGTGACTCCTGGAGCGCTTACTCGTCACATTGGCAGAAGTCTTGTCATTGTGGTTACTAACGGTGATGCAGCCTGTAGTTTCAAAGGTCACACATTGATATGTGACTTTGTGCACAGGTATGCAGTCATCATTGTGGATGAGGCGCACGAGCGCAGCATCAACACAGACGTGTTGCTGGGCTTGCTGAAGAGGGATGCCCCCAGTAAGTACAAAAAGCTGAAGGTGTGTGTCACGTCGGCCACCATCGAACCTGCACTCTTTCGAGACTTCTTTGGTGAGGCAGCATGTCTGGAAATCCCTGGGCGCATGTTTCCGGTCACGGTCAGACATGTGAGTATGCCAGATGGTCTGGACCTGGCTGTGCCAGCTGTCAGTGCAGTGCTGAGGATCCTAGATGAGACAGCAGCAGAGAAGCAGCCTGATGGACCGGCTGAGCAGTACAGAGGTGGCGATGTGCTTGTCTTCCTGACTGGACAGGTGTGTGAATTTGACCCTGTCTCTGCTTTTGGCTGTGTTACATACTGGCAATAGTATCCTGGCAGCTGTGAAGTGTTCTGCAAACATCGATGCCAAATCAGCTCATGGCATTTTGCCTCATAGTAATGCTTTTGCATCCTATCTAATCTCACCATCTTGTCTTTGTGCCACCTGGCTGTGAGTTTGGTTGCAGCCACCCACATGCAGAGTATGCAAGATTGGTGTCATCATGCATGCAAACAAGCGCTTTACAGAAACGCATGAAGTTGAAACATAGCGAACTTTAAGCAGGCTTGTAATGTAGCAGCATGCATGTGATGAGATGGCATGCATGAGACACGGTGACCTTTGTATGTGATGTATGGCATGCATGTGAGTGGCGAGAACTGGGGAGGCAGGCAGGTGCTTCAGTTAACGCAGAAGGTTGGCAACAGACCCTGATAGTGTTACGTGCATACAGGACGATGTGGAAAAGGCCAAGAAGATCCTGAAAGACAAGTTAGACAACCCCAACTTGCCTCAGTACGCTCACTTGAGGGATCATGTGATCCCCATGACCCTGTACAGTCAGCAGAAGCCACAACTGACCAAGGATGCAGTTGCCAAGGGCAGGCCTGACAAGCGCAGAGTTGTGTTTTCTACAAATGTGGCGGAGACTTCTTTGACCATTGACGGTGTGACAGTCGTTGTGGATGCCGGATTCACAAAAGAATCTTTGTACGACCATCAGAAGAGAATGAAGATCTTACAGGTACCCTTCATCCTCTTCTTGAGTACCACCATGGGCTGCTCTGAATTGGGAGCACAGCACCTTATGTGATCCTCTGACGGTGCAGCTTTGCCCTCTGGAACCTAGACATCAATGCCTCCAATTACCGCATTCTGACATTGCTGCCAGTTGCCAAACAAGCCTATGTTGGTCATTCCTCATGCACACTGAGTGTTGGACCATCATGGTATTGAGACTGTACTGCTGTCATAGGACAATTCTGAGGGTATGTATGGCTGCAGCCTGAATTGTACAGCACAGCTGCAAAGCCAGGTCACAGCTGAGACAGGCATCGATTATCGCATGACCTGAGTCGTGATTGCTATGTGAAATGCTTGCTGCAGACTTTCAGGATCACGCAAAGCTCCGCCGAGCAGCGGCAAGGGCGAGCAGGGCGGACTGCACCCGGCGTCTGCTACCGCCTGTACTCGGGGCAAGACATGATGGCAATGCAGCCCTCTCAGACGGCTGAGATTCTGAGAAGCCCCCTGGAGCTTACAGTGCTCAATCTGAGGCAGCTAGGTGAGTCTGGAGTCATAACCTGCTCATTGGATGGTGTCCAGGAACACCCTGGCAGACCAAGTGCGTGCTGTTGCATGTAGCAATAATAACAATTTAACCGCTGTCCGGCTCATGATGAGCAAGGTACATGCAGGACAAGTCTTGTCTCTCCAGAGCAGCCTGTCTTGTGCATCCCTGTAAGGCCTAGTAAAATACCACAGTGTTGACAGTGTTGCATGTGACATTAAGTATCTGTGGATAGCTGAATGAAGCATGTAGGGGTGACATGTCTTGGAATGCAGCAGGACAAGTCCAGTTGCTCACTGCTGAATGTTGACTGCAGTTAATTGCTTAACAGCTTATTTTGCCAAGCTATGCAACACAGGCTGCTCTGGAGAGACAAGACTTGTCCTGCATGTACCTTGCTCATGAGCCGGAAAGCGTTGAAATCATTATCTATTAACTACTATTGTTATCATTATTATTGTCATTATCATTATCGTCATCATTATTGTTATCATTATTACTACTATTATTACTATTGTTACTATTATTATTGTTGTTGTTATTATTATTGTTATTATCATCATCATTATTATTATTGTTATTATTGTTGTTGTTATGCAAGATGGCTTTGTCGTGTCCATCATCTGAAGTGCCATCAGCAATCATTGTTAGTGGTCACAGAAGTCTCCCTGGCATTGTCACTTCAGCTGTTCATACCATGGCATACAGCACGTTGGATTGCTTTTATGATTCAGCTTGCACATCTGCTGCTGGGGCTGCAGTTGCATGCAGGCATGCTTGCTTCTAATCAGCGACGGCTACAAAGTTTGTGAGTGGAGAATGCTCTGATTGTGCTCGACTTGAATGCCCGCATGCAGGTATTGATGCTCAGAACTTCTGCTGGCTGGAAGCGCCAGATAAGGAGCTGCTGGACAGAGCCGTGCAACAATTGAAGTACTTGCAAGCTCTTGAGCCTATTGGGGATGAACTCAAGCTCACCTCCTTTGGCCAGCTTGTCATTGCGTTACAGGCAAGTCCCTGTGTACACTTCTCAAGCTTGCATATACTCTGCACTTGCGTGATTATGCAGTTGCTCACTGCCTTGCCTAGAGATGCCCTCCCTCAGTCACATGATTGCCTTCTCACTTGCTCAAACCCTTGCTCACTGATGCACTCACTCACTCACTCACTCACTCACTCACTCACTCACTCACTCACTCACTGATGCACTCACTCACTCACTCACTCACTCACTCACTCACTCACTCACTCACTCACTCACTCACTCACTCACTCACTCACTTGCTCTGTCCTTCCCTTGCTCACTCACTCCCCGCCCTCAATCATTTCTGCACTTAGTATGGCACTCACTCAAAGCTTTGCTTCGCCTCTGCTTGCTGCTGGTCGCTGCTGCCCTCATTCAGATGAGCCAGCTGGATTCCAAACTGGCTTAATCACTACGTGTAGTGATGACTGCTGACCCAAGCTGCATCCTGGTGGAATTGATTCTGACCATCTGATCTAATCATATTAGTATGACATAGCTTGGCCAACTTGACCTAAACTAGATGCAAGGCCCCCCTTAGGTGCTCCCAAACAGCTTGTCTGTACCCCAATACAATTAATCACATCCTGTCACACAGCAGTTTGTTGCCCAACTCTGTAGCACTGCAACTCGATTGGCACATCATGTGGCTACGTGTTGAAACAGGATCCTCAGATATGCCGGATTGTGCACTATGGCTTAGAAAGGAAGATGGGGTTAACAGCCGTGGCACTGGCTGCTTTGCTGACAACAGGCATGCAGATCTTCTTCCATAGGAAGAATGCTGATCAGCAGTCTAAGGACTTGGCCAACAAGAAGAAAGCTGAGATCATGGATCCAGAGGTAGTGTCAGCATATCAGTAAATGTGTGTCATTGGAGTCACATCAGCAGTGCATGTCACACGCATCTCTACTGCTCCTGCAAACAGATTGACACTCTTTCACACTGTGATAAATGGAGAGTGACGCAGGCACAGTCTCTCCTTGTATACCCAATTACTCATACTGATCCAAGGTTTGCAAATGGACACTGCCTGCTTGTCTAGGTGTCTTTCCAACTGTCTGTCTGTCTGCCTGTCTGTGCATGGACAGTTACCCATGTCTGTCAGGGTTTCTTGTTATGTGTGAGTCTCATGTACACAGTTTAGCAGATCTATCATTCTGCGCACATGTTAGCTGGCGGTATCTGTCTTGGTGATGTCAATAGGTATATTTCTATGTTTGTCTGCCCATGCGTTCATGCGCAATTTGCATGCGTCAATGCGCAGTTTCCTTCAAATGCTCATGTGATGTCACACACGGTGCCATGTGTTGGCATCTCAGGTCTGCAGGACCTGGTTTAGGGTTTAGGGTTTAGGACTATCCAGAACTGCTTGTGTGTTGGTGGACATCTTTGGAAAGTCAACAGTGATGCTTTGTAGGGTGGTGATGTGGTCACAGCTCTGAAGGTGTTCAATAAATGGATGGCAATTGGCAGTGGATCCCAGCACAATGGCTCACAGACCAACACACCAAGCAATAGCAGGCCTGGATCAGCAGGGAGTGCTGCTCATGCCAATGATTCTGCTTCAGAGAACGGCAGCGAGTGCAGCACTGCCAGCACCGCATATGGCGGCAACTTTACACAGCAAGGCACCTTTGCTGCAAAAAGGTGGTGTGAGGAGTACTGCGTCAACAGCAAGACCCTGGGAATTGCCAAAGCCGCTAGAATGGACATACTGCGCCAGCTGGCTGCTGCAAGCATTGCTGTGGATGGCAGCAATGATGGTAAATGCACAGCTGAGGACATCAACAAGATGTTTGTGGCTGGATTTTTCCAGAACCTGGCCAGCCGCCGCGGCAGTGACAGAAGCTTCATGGCTGCTGAGTCTCAGCAAGTGGGAAAAATCCACATGGGCTCAGCATTGCAGGAGGTCAACAATGATAGGCTACCTCACTGGATGGCCTTTGTGGAGCTGTTCCGCTCTAATCAAGTCTTCTTGACGAATGTTGTGCCTTGCAACCCAGAGTGGTTGGCAGAGCTGGCCCCTTTATACCACCAAGAGAGATGGCAGATCCTAAAGGTATGTAGCATCAAAACCAAGCTGCCAAAACTTTAGCTCATGGATGTGCATTTGTGCTGATCAGTGCTAAACAGTGTATAGAATGTTGCACACAGTGCTTCTTGGCGGCCGATCACAATCATGTTGGGCCATGCATTGGTCAAACCTGGTCTCTAGTGCCCACAGCGCACATCCGCGATTGTAGACTGCCCTCATCAAACCATCTAAATTGCACCTTGTTTGGTATGCCTCATGTCATGCCTCATGTCAAGAACACCCATGTAGCATCACATTTTATGGCAGTTGCATTTTGTATCAAACAGCAGAAGCGGTGAACCCTGAAACTTCTGTGAAGGCGTAAGTCGAGCTGACAGCGAGCTGCATCTCAGCAGCAGTCCAGCTCACATAAGCCACGTCAATGCTTTCCTGATAGTGCCAATCACAGCATGAAAGTAAAGAGGCTGGTGAAGAAACACTGGCCATAGGAGCAGCTAAGCTGCGTGCTTACCAAATTCGCAAATGGACAGTTGCTCTTGGAAAAAACAGAATTGAGTCGTTTGGTTCTGCTGCATTTGCAGGAGACTGCAATGGAACAGAGGGTGATAGCCAACCTCAGTCGCGCCATGATTTGCTCCTTGGTAGGCAAACAGCAGTCCAAGCTGATTGCTCTTGAGAGCCAGCTCAAAGCATCAGTGGGCATTGATTATAGAGACGAGGTCCTGTCTGTCTGGGCCTTGCCACAAGACATAGATGCAGCAGTGCAGCAAATTGAAGATCTGTGTGAGGCATACAGGTACCATGCATTTCCTCAGTTTGTCTTCATGCGTGTGCAACCCTGAGAGTCGGAGCTAATTTGCAGTCTGCATCCACTAATCAGAGTTGTACACAGTCATGTCTGTTGCTGTGCTTCATCAGCATCAGGTCTGCCCAGGTCTGTCAGCATAGACCTCAGTGCTTGTGGCCTGGTTGAAATGTAAGTGCACAAATGCAGCTGTGCAAATCTTTTTGGTCATGCCGATGTATGAGGGTCAATGACAATCGACCACACCAAATGGTTTTTGGCAACTGAGCAGCTGACTACAACACTACTACCGACTCTCGCTTCAGGTCCATAACCTGGCAGCTCAGGTGTCACAACTTGATTTGCAGGTCCACTTTGCTGAAAGAGTGTCATGAGATCCACAAGCAAGGTAGCACAAGAGTGGCGTATGGTGCTGGCTGTGCTGTCAAGCATCTTCTACTGGGCAAAGAGTTTGTGCGAATGAATGTGGAACACCTGCCCCAAGACTTCACTGACCAAAAGCTTGTGGACCTGATTGTGGAACAGCACCCGGCAGCCCAGGTGGGATAGCTGCTTTGTTCCTGTGTTGGCTCCTCATGCCGCTCATTGAGCGCTACCAAGCTTATGCTGCATTGCAGTCTGACCACTCAGACCTTGTTGATTGCTGAGCATCATGGCATTGCAGTCACACCTCGTTGATAGCTGAGCATCATGGCATTTCTCCAGAAAATCACTGTGTGACACACGTTGTGCCCAACGGCTGTCTTTATCTCAATCTGTTGCAACACTGTTCTGCATCCACTGACGTTGCATTGCTTGCATGGCAATTCGTCATGCGTCCTGCTTTGTGTTTTGTATGTAGTGTAGACCTCTTGGCATTGCCAAAGGTTGCACTGCTGCAGAAGGCCATTTGTTTGGGCAGATCCATCTGGTAGCTTGTCATGAATTGCATCTGATGCCTGGTGTGCACCACATTGAGGCGTGTCTTGGGCTGTAGGGTCAAATTGCGAGTGCTGCTGTAGAGGGTCATCCACACTCCAGCAATAAATGGGCTCATGTACAGTTTGAGCAGCCAGAGCATGCTGTAGCTGTCCAAGAGAAGCTGGACAGCTACATGATTGCTGGCAGGATGCTGAAAGCAAAGCCTGCTGGGACGCACAACCCCAACCAGTCCAACATGATGGATGCTAAGCTGGTGTTGTTTTGGAACACCGGGGTGTCCACAGGGGTTGGCTATGTGCAGTTTGCAACAGCACAGTCAGCCAATGATGCCATCAGTCACACTGCTGAGAGGTCGCTGAATGGTCAGGTGCTGAAAGTGAAGGCCAAGCCCAAGTTCAAGATGAACAAGCAACAAGAACTTGAGATGGAGCTGGATGCGGAAGGACGGTACACAGGCAAGATCGTGGGTGAGGCAGAGGGCAAGGCAGCGAGGTTCCAAGTGATCGTCATTGATCTGCCGTTGAGCGTAGATGAGGTGGTGCTGCGGGAGCACTTCCAGGGTTTTGGCAATGTGGCTAACATCAACATCAGTCGCAAAGAGTCTGCATCCAAGCCAGACGATGAGGAGGCAGAGCAACAGGCGAAGCTGAGGTCTCTGATGCCCGACAACCTTGAGTTTCCGGTGCAGATTGCGCTCAGCATGCCCAACAAAAACTTTAGATCTGGGTTTGTTGTGCACTACGAGAATGTGGCACAAACCAAGCTTGCTGCAGCTCATTTCAGGACACAGGCAGCCGTGCACCCTGATGGCTACACCTACATGGGCCAGCCAGTGCGTGCGCAGCCAGACTACACCTACACTGTTTCCTTCCACAGAGCCATCTATGACAGCAGGCAGGCAGAATATGCAGCTGTACAGATATGGTGTACAGCCCATGGTGTTCATTGCAATGTCAAGGACTTACCTGGTGTTCAGCCAAGGAAGCTGTTCAGGCTCACATGCAGCGATGAAGACTACCTGCAGGATGCTCGCCGTCAGCTGGACGGACTACTGCGCTGCAGCATTCTGAAGCGTGATGAGCTGTTCAGTCAATATGGCCGTGTCAAGATCGGAGACGCTGAGAAGACAGCACACAGTGCAGGGCACACCTCGCTGTATGTGCACTGGGATAACAGCACAAGACAGATCAGGGTGTATGGTACTCAGGCCGATAAGGATCACCTTGTGGAGGAGCTGACTAAAGCTGCAGATGAGCTGGCTAAGCTGCAGAGGGTGGAGATCCATGTTCCTCCCACGAGGAAGAGGGCGTGTTACCAGCAAATGCCAAAGCTGAACAGCATAGCTGGTGTCATGTCTGTTCAGATCTTAGGGTAAGCTCTGAAAGTATTTTTGTTATGCGCATTGCTTTTATCACGCCTGCAAACTACCAATGCAGTGTCTATTGCGGTTGCACATTGCGGGCAAGTCATGAAGTATAAGATGCAGCAGCAATCTAGTTTGCACAATTTTTGCAAAACAACATGTAACATTGTGCTTGAAAGCCTTCCACATGCTGCAAGTCTGCTCCAGGCAAGCAATGGATGTGGAAGACCTGACATGTTTGTTGCATTGATCTCCTAATTGTGAGCATTGGCTATCATGCATAACAAACTGTTCTGCTTGTCACCTTTTTGAAAGCTGGATGCATCATTTTTATGAAAACAGTGCGCACCATAGCATGACCTAGGCATATTGTGTGTGTGGTGTTGACAGGGATGTCCTTGTGGCTAGATGCACCGATGAGGCTCAAGAGCAGTTATGCAAAAAGATTGACCACCTTGTGGGCAGGACTGTCAAGCCCTATAGGCAGAGCCATGGGACCTGTTGTGTCTGCTGTGACACCCTGGAGGAGCAATTCACGCTGCAAGCTTGTGGATGCAAAGCCTGCACAGACTGCTTGAAGCCTATGTTCATCTCAGCTGCTGCGTCAACCGTCTCCTTCCCACTGACGTGCCCTGCAATGGGCTGTGGCAAGCCCATCATCATGCGAGACATCATCAGCCTTGCGGATCCAGATGATCTGGAGAAGATCATGATGCAGTCGTTGGTTCAGTACAAGACTCATCATGCAGAGGTATTTGAGTGTCAAGCAATTGAGTGCCAGCAGGTTGGCAAGGTGAGGGATGAGGAAGATGGTAAACAGTGGCACTGTGATGTTTGCCTGGCCACATACTGTGTACCTTGCCAGGAGGTGTTGAAGGAGTCGGTGCCACGTCACAGCGGTATGAGCTGTCAGCAGTATCAAGAGGCCATAAAGGCGGCCAGAGACAGCTCCCAGTATGATTTGGCTTCAAAGGGCAATCTCATCTGTCCTTGTCCAGGCTGCAATGCCTACACTATGAAGTCATCTGGCTGCTTGCACATGCATTGCACCCAGTGTGACATGCACTTCTGCTGGGGTTGTGGTCATGCTTTTGGGAAAGGCGCTCAACACACCACATACACCCATATATGGGAATGCACAGGACCACGTGCACATGAAGGCAATTGATTTACATGGCTGCCTTAAGGTTGTTGAAATATATGGCGTCGGAGCACTTGCTAGCAGATCAAGCTTGTTTCCTGCGTTTTTGATGTGCAATGTCTGTTGTTGGCTGGATTGTTGAAATGCTTTGTTTCAGAATTCTTTGAAGGTAGAGAGCATCTGGCAACAATTGAATTGACATCAGGCTTGCCCCGTGTACGCAACGCTGTATAGGTAGAGCAACAAAACGATTTGCAGCTTGCAGCTTGATTTTCGGATGATTTGCACCCTACCTAGTGCTTCACAAGAAGTCGTGAGTTCACTTTCAAGCTGAAAGGCAGATTATCTGATGCTCTTGTTGAATTATGCAGTGGCACTTAGACATTGTCGGTCAAGCCATTCATGAACATACTAGAACATGCTAGTAACACTTAGTCAGCTTCTGAGATAGTTACATTTACTAACCCGCTTTCTGCGTCCTAGCGGCCGGTTGAGTACTATATAAGCTTCAGACTTTGGTCCACCGAACACACAGTTAGCAATCAAGTCCTCTTGTACATATTGTGTCAAGTCAAGCTTGTAAGTCTGCACAGCTTATTTCAACAGCTCTGCTCATGATGAGCTCTATCGTCAAACATGCAGCTGCTCAGCTATCATTGGCACACCTGCCCAAAAAGACGATCGCGATTGTATACAACTTGCAAGTATATTGCAAGTAGGACACACACAATTTGCAAGTAGGACATGCATGCATGTGAAGAGCACAGTTGATCAGATATGGGGGTGCCATCCTATAGTTTAGGGTTCAGCCCTGTTACAGGGCCCCCTTAGACAACGCGCTTTGCCGATGGAAGAACAAGACAGCCCTGTTATAGGGCCCCCTTAGTCAACGCGCTTTGCCGATGGAAGAACAAGACAGCATGCTTCAATTTACTAAACGCCATATATCAGTTATATATATATTTGCCTATAAGTTTTAGGCTATAACTACAAACCCCTTTCAGATTACCGTAGCTGCCTTGCTGTTTGCCCACCTTCAGCCCAACGAAAGTGGTTTGTTTTACAATCAGGAACGCTCAGGCGTTTGCGAATAGTGCAAAACTGCTGTCGCAACGCAGAAGCAACTCGCAAATGGCTGCTCACCACGGTGCAAAAGAGAAGGAAGTCCAGTGGACCCTTATACTGTGGGACATAGGTAAGATCAAAACTTCGTGCACGTGTTAATTTCGCGTCACAACGCGTAGCCGCTTATAGACCGCACAGGGCTAGTCCTCGTGTTGATCAGATGGGGAGTGCTATGAAAGTTCCCTCATGATCGCCACTGCAACCGAGACAGGTGAAGGAATGGGTCGGCGCTTGCTTGCAGAAAATGTAGCTGTCCCTGAGCAGCTCAGAGATGCCACGGGAGTCAAGCAGCTGACACAGCTGCTGAAAGAAGAGTTCGCCAACAAGCTGGGCAAGGAGCTGTATTCCATCAAGCTGGCATGCCACTGGTCGCACCACCGCTCACCATATGCTGACTTGCTGGGCAGCTTGACGACCTTAGGAGATGTGGAGGCACTGTCGTATCAGTGGCAGGGCCATGCTGACAAAGTCCACAATGCAGACAGGATGCTTAAGCGGGTACAGCTTCACACCAGCTTGTGCCTGCAGTATGGTGGCTTGGCCACCTTGGATTCAAACACAGCAGGTGTCCTTGTGCTTTGGTTCCAGGATGCATTGCTCAACATTAGGCATGTGGCAGTTCACAAATGACTGGCAGCAGTTGAGTGCCGTCTTCTGTGCTACATTGGCAATGTCAAGTAATCTGGATCGCAGATGGTTTCATACTCAGATTGCATCTTGGTGTCTATGCAAAAGCAGCGTTTTCTCAAACAAAGTGTTTGGCAGGCTGCAGACCGCTTCATGCGGCTGATGGAGAAGAAGGGCCCCACTGCACCCCAGCATCTAGTTGTCTTCATTACCTCAGATGAGGATTTCAGTGAGCAGATTGCACAGCTGCAATCGAGGAATTTCCAAGTCGCAGTCCTCTATCACTATCCCAGTGCTAGCAAGAAAGCGGTTGGCATCGGACATGCAGCCAACATTTCTCACGACTGGCTGACATTCTTGACAACTGGCTTGAACCATCCACACCTGAGTCTCACTTATGATCCAAACCTTTACTTCCCAGCAGGCCCTACACACCCCAACCAAGGCAGGCGACAACTTGTTGCTGGATCACCACAGCAGGTGGCAGCTCTTGCTCAAGGCCCAAAGCTTGGACAGCTGCCAGCAGCCCAAGCGCAACCCAGCAGATGGGCAGCAGATCCTGTTTCAAGCAGCTCTTGTGTGGCAGTTTATGGCCTACAAGAAGGCAAACCGCCCATTGCCAAAAGAGTTGCCCTTCTCTTGGCACAACACGTCAGTCAACAAGTTGCAGACAACACAAATATTACAGTCTTGCTTGGCTCGAGAGGCTCCTTTGCAGTGTTGGACTTCAGCAAAGCTGCTGAGCCTACCAAGCAAGCAGGAAATGCGGTTTCAGCTCTGGATGGGCAGTCTTGGGGCGACAGCCAGCTGAAGGTGCAGCTGTATGCAGATGAAGGTGCAACATCAAGAACTTGCAGCTCCAATCAGCCAATCATGCATCGGGCAGCTGTTCAGTCTGTGCCCAGTAATGCTAGAGCTGCCAATGGCACATTCCCATGTAGCATTGGGGTCATTGAGCCTGGCAGCAATGCCTACAAAGGCAATGGCTACAAGAGCGGTGTCAATGGCTTCAGATGCAACAGTGCTGACCACCAAAGGAATGGCAATGGTTACAAGGCAACCCCTGGGCGTCCTCAAGGGGATAACGGCAATGTCACCGTGCCCAACAGAGGCCAGGCTAAATCCACCTTTCCTGACAGTTATGGGTACCAAGGCAGGTCTCATGTGCCCCCTATGGACCTCAAGGCACCCAAGGCGGCCACTAGTACTGATGACAATAACAACAGCAGCAAGAAATTGGCAAATTGCAGTAGTGTGCCAAAGGCCAAAGGCAAGGCAGACAGCAAAGCCAGTCAGCCGCAGAGTGGAGTTTCATGGGGCTTCATCAGCGCTTTGGATGGTACTTGTGAGGCATTCAGCCCAGTTGATACCGCAATGTTGGAGCAGCAGTGGAACAAGATGCAGACTGCGGAGGCTGATACACAAGCTGCTTCAGAGCACAGGTGTGTACTACTCGCTGTTCCACAAGCTGTTATGCAATATGTAGCAAGACATGACGGACATGTGTAACCGTAGAGACAATTTGAAGCGGTCATACTGCAAATCTTTTATTCTCTTTAGTCCTGCAGTTGATGCTGCAAGGAAAATCCAGACAATGCATAGACAATGCAAGCTGATAGCCACACAGTCAGTTGTTGAAAATGGTTACTTGGCAGCAGCATGGACAATACCACCACACGGCATGCCCTCACCTTTCGTTTCTATACAGGTATTACATTCTCACATTGAGCAATGAGGTGTGCACCATTGATTTGGTTGCAATGCTCCTCAGCAGTGAGAACGGCGGCAAGGCTCCTTGCCCAGCTGTCTATCGAAACGCTGTTGTGTAAAGTCCTTGTAAGCGGCTGATTGCTGACAGCCTAATCATCCTTCCCCACGGGTGATGGACGCCGTTTGATGGACCGGGAAAGGAGGGTCTTTTGCACAGAGTATTATTTGCTAGTTGCGACTGTAACACTCACATCAGTTTGATAAATGCGCTTGGATGCTCCTTTGTTGGAAGTTTCAACTTGTAACAGAATGTCTAGTACAAATTTGTCCAGATAAACGACTGATTCGGTGCTCACATATTGCCTCTAAAATACTCAAACTACTATCTTCAGTGGCTTTGCCAATCGATGTTTTCCAATTACAAATTTAACCCGCGCACTTCTTCTTCCAGCCTTTCACCTACCAGTTCGTGCTTGTAACAAGTGAAGCTTACAAGCTAAATACAGCACAGCGTGCAACGGACACCTCTGAGCACGTTTCAGGCGCCAATTCGTTGTGCAGTCAAGCTCTTCTGCAGTCATGCCGCCCTCCAAGGACGCAGATGAGGACGAGCTGAGCGAAGATGACCAAGACTTTGAGGAGGAGGAGGAGGAAGACGACCTAGACGACGGCCAAGCCGCTCAAAAGCAGTCCAAGAAGCGCAAAGGCGCGAATTTTATTGACGACGCAGCTGAGGAAGATGATGCGGAAGACGAAGACGAGGTCGACCAGACTACTTGTGCAAATGCTGTACAGTTCTACAGTCACGCTCTGTTTAGTGTCATGATGAGGAATGATAGCAGCATAGCTTTCTGTGTTTGTCGGGGTTGTGCATACTTGACGCATTGGCATAGCATTATGTTTTCACCAGCCTCCTGCTTGGCATAGGAGGAGGGCCGCGGTAGGCAACGCAAGAAACGGAACAGGTTCATAGATGACATTGCTGCTGTAGACGAGGAAGAAGAAGAGGAAGAAGATGAGGTACATGCAGTGTGCTTGCTCAACATGACTTGCATTATCACTTTTTCTTGCATTGCTGACAGGCTGATCAAGACAAGCTGCTCCAGCTAAACCAACCAGCTGTGCATGCATATGTGCTTGATGAACGTCATCAGATTTGCTCAATGCATATGCGCAAGCAGTCAGGCTGTGTGGTCAAGCAGCACTGTTGTGTTTCACGTATGCATGAAATGCAGGACGAAGAGGAAGGGTTTTTGGAAAAGGATGAGCTGCCTTCAGCTCAGGAGCAGATGGGCGTGTACCGCCCACTGCAGAACAGGAATGACGGCCAAGACATGGACGCCGCTGCCTTAGACGAATATGTCAGAGAGCGGTTTGTAGCACCATCACAAAGCTATGCTGAAGTTGACGACACCCAAGCATCTGAAGTAGGGCAGCAGGGGTTGCAGCCCACCCCTCAGGACCCCAAACTCTGGCTTGTTGAGTGCAAGACAGGCTCAGAACGAGAGGCTGTTGTCAGTCTGATGCAGAAGTGTGTGGATCTGGCTATGAAGGGCACACCTCTAGCCATCAAGGCTGTGTTCACTCAGGATCATCTGAAGGTTGGGCCCTGAAACTGACTGCAAGCAGCATGCATCATCACGCTACTCAGGAACATGCAAAGGCCTGGCCATCACTCACATGCTATATGCACAGTATGTGTGATACGCACCATGGCCTCGTACATCAATTTATATTCAAGTCTATGGCCATATGACAAGGTTACACCTGTGCACATGGCTTCCATCATGTTAGGCTGCATGACAAAGTCTACGATGGCTTGATAGTGCTGAACAGCTCATCGAATTTGCAGCTGGCCTCATGCTCAGATGGCATCAGACATGTCAGCAGATGCACATGTAAACCTCTTCCATCATTCATTGCAGCACATCTTCTTTGCTGTGCATCTGGCTGATGAGACTTGCATACTTTGTTTTGTCACCCTGCTCTTACGCAAACCCTGTCATCCTCTCTGACTCAAAAGTGTGTTCCGTAAAGGCTGGCTTGAAATACAGGGGTACCTTTATATTGAAGCTCACAAGGAGTCACATGTGACAGATGCCACCAAAGGCCTCAGAATCATCTACCACTCCAAGGGCGCCAGACTGGTTCCTCTCAAGGAAATGGTCTCCGCCATCTATGTCAACAGACAAGCCAAGTCGCAGCTAGGTGTGTCTGCCACACCCTTTGACGTTCACTCAGGCAGCCCTGATAGCGTAAACAGCGTAAAGTCTGAGGCTAAATTATACAGTACATGTCCTGTGCATTGCACACATCATGCTCTCTTGTGCTTTTGCAGCAGCTCGTCCAGTCATGCGTAAACTCTCAATGATAATGAAAACTAAACGTGGGCTTAGCCAACATGCGTCAGGTGTGTGCGACGCAAGTCGGCTCCCTCTGGACAGGCTTGTTCAGAGGATCACAAATGTAGTGGTTCAAGTTCAACTTGTGAACTCCTCACCATATCAATGCACAACAGTGTATCTCATGCACCACTTGCTTGCATGCATGCAACCAGCACACAACACACTTCATGCAGTCACGAGTGATCTGACACTTGGTGTTCTGCTCTGTGCTCAGCTTGTCTGCCTGCCTGCATGCATCCAGCACTTTTGGAGTCCCTTATTCTGCCTCTGCAAACAACAATGTGTCATGAATGCTTTCCCATTGCTGACCCCCCCCCCCGCCATACAGGCACCGCACCCAGGCAGCTACTCAGGACTGCACACCATAAGACACCGACCATACGGGAAGACCCACATTTTCATTGAGAACTACTGATATTTTCTGTTTTTTTCCTATCAGTTGGTATATTTACCGATTTCATTATTTCGAATTTACTGAATAATAATGAGACTACATGAATTGCTGATTCACACTATGCTACAGAGCCTGATGCTTGGGCCAGGGTGAAGGCTGGCGTCTACAAGAGCGACCTGGCCAAGGTCATGTCAGTGGATTACTCCAAAGGGGTGGCAGAGGTGAAGCTGGTGCCCCGCATCGACTACGCAGAGCTGGCCAAAAGGCAAACAGAGGGGGGCCGGGGGCTGCCCTTTGGGGGACATAGGGCTGGCAAAGCCAGACCAAAGGCCAAGTGAGTGGGGTGTAGACTTTTGATGATGCATTGGGACCTATGCTGGACATTGCATTGCATTGCCATACTGATTGTAGGACTGCTTTCAACAGACACTTTGCAGTTGCTGTGATCTGCCTCACAAAGCCTGAAAGGAAAGAAGTCTATGCCTTTCAGCAATCATAACTGGGCCTCCTGAGGCGGCAGCCTGGAGCCACAAAGCCTAGTGTATAACAGACAGTGTGTGATGCTAGAACATCTGAGGCCCAGCTTGCGTTTTGGTCTTCAGTGTTTGGATGCAATGCATTGTGTTCAGCTGTGGCAAGCCAGCGAGGTGCGCCAGCGAGGTGCGCCAGCGAGATTTGGTATGGCTGCATTTCCTGGCAGAAGCAGAACTGATCACCTTGCTAACATGTCTACTCATCTGGCATTGCCACGCAGAGGACAGCAAGCAGCTTTCAGGCCCCAATGCCATGTTGACTATACAGATCAATAAGATTAGACAGCTTTTGTTGGCTGGACACAATCTCAGATGCCATAACCACCTCGAGATTTCAAACTCCAAATCAATTTTAGAGCATAAACGTATAAACATCATGCAGTCTCAAAAGCTTACAGCTGGACACCTATCAGCAGCTGCTGCAGGCAGTGAAGCTCACGCTCAACTTCAATGTCTCACCACGCTTGACCATCGCTTCAAAAAGGTGTTCCTGAGCCTGTTGGCTTGCACAGGGTGTTGTCAAGAGCTGAGGCGCCTGGTCCCTACCTGCTTTTCAATGTCACATCATACTCCGTCCATGGTAGTGAAAGCATTCCTGAGACTGTCGTCTTGCACAGGGCCTTCTCAAGAGCTGAAGCACAGAGGCACCGCCTGATGGTAGAAGAGCGCAGGAGCCAGCAAGCTGCCACCGGCTTTGCCTACTACCTGGGCAGCAACACTGCCAACCGGTACGAGGATGGCTACCTTGTGAGGGACTTCCCCATCAAGAGCCTGTACGTTGAAGAGGCCACTCCTCCTGTGGACGAGCTGCAGACCTTCAATGCGGTAGGTCTTTCGACGCTGACTGTATCAGTACATGGACTGTGCACACCTGACTCCAGGGGAGGACACATAGTGTGTGGGTGCATGCATGCATGAATGCGTGAATGAATGAATGGACAAACATACTGTCAGGCAGTGTGGTGAGCCACCATCTCACCACACTGCCTGACACTGCTCCATTGTTGGCTGTCCGCAGGCTGCCCAGATTCCACAAGAGACTGCAAGCCCTGGTGTAACACTGTTTGCAAGCAAAGCGACTTTCTGATTGCCAGACAGCGCCCGACACTACCGCCGGTCGTTTGTCTGCAGGTTGCCCAGGCCTCACAAGAGAAGAGGTGGCAGACCCTAGTGTGTCACCATTTGCCAGCAAAGTGACTGTGTGATTGCTCGTCTGCAGTTTACAGAGGCCCCACAAGAAGTGGCAGACCCCGGTGTGTCACCAGCTGCCAGCAAAGTGACTGTCTGATTGCCTGCAGGTTGCTCAGGCCTCACAAGAGGCAGCAGACCCTGGCGACGAGATTGCAGCCCTGGTCCAAACCATGGGCACCGACAGCAGCTCCTCCACCACCTTCAAGGAGGGTGACAGAGTGCTGGTGACAGAAGGGGACCTCAAGAATCTGGACGGAGTGGTGGTGTCGGTCAATGAGGAGGGCAAGCTCATGGTGAAGGCGTCACTGGCAGAGCTGGCGGGGAACGCTCCTCTGACAATAGACGCTCAGCATGTGGTCAAGTTCTTCCAGGTAGGCTTGAGGAAACACCCAGTGATACTCGCTACCACTTTTGTTGCGCCTAGGCTTGGGGGGCACACGGTTGCACTCTCTGCAATTTGTTGTGCAAGTTGAGTTCATTTTGAGCTGAATCTCAGTGCTTTGCATCATGGCATCGACCATATTTCCATTGCAATTGTCCTAAAAAAACTCTGCTAATTCTGTCATGAATTTCTCCATCGCTGCGTTGGGTGGCTGAGGGGTCCTTGTTCAGTCTCTGCCTCACCAGAAGGCCTTTTTTATGTCGCAAATCTTCCCAGAAAGAGCTTACATAAATGCATTTTATTGTAAACCGCAACTATCGGCAGAGGGGCACAAGCCTGCTTGTGGTGATTACAGACCAGGCTTACATCAGTCATCAGGCCTGACCGCATGTGCAGCTGTGCAGAATGAGTCTTCACTGTGAGAAACAACCGACATAATGCCAAAAGGCATAGAATTTCTTTCTGTTCTTTTCTTTTTCTTTCTTCACTATCGGTCTGGCTGGTGGTTGGGGTGCATCTGGCACGGCCTGCATAGCAGCTCTTTCATCAGCATGTCGTGAAAATGTGAATAGATTTTTATACTGCTGGAATGGTTGCTTGATTGATTGATTGATTGGTTGATTGATGTCGCAGTTGTCTGCCACAACAGGCCATCTTTGCAGTGCTGCAGCAAGCTTCTGCCAAACTGCTCATTCAAGCCATTCACAACTGGAGCAACACACCTACAGCACCTGCAGATTGAAGGCTACAACACAGTCAACAGCATGCTGCATGTGACTTTGCTGCCAAGGGCATTTTGTTGACCACACTAGCTGCTCTTTTCCCTTCCTTTGTTCTCTCTTTGGGACTCAACAGGGGAGTGAACAAACATTAACTGGGAATACTGAAAAGTTGAAATGAGACAACTCATTCAATGCTGTGCACAGGCTGGAGACCATGTGACAGTGACAGGTGGCGCGTATGTGGGCCGTAGGGGGACTGTGGTCAAGGTCAAGAACAGGGTGTGCTACGTGTTTGATGAGGTTGCCCAGCAGGAATTCCAGGTCTTTGCCCGAGACTTGTCATCGACCGCTGCCAAGGTGTCTGCGAATGCTGACAGGTCAGGCTCAACCTTGCAAAGCTGTCTGTTGTGTGTCAAGTCTGTACTGCCTGCCTGTCCGTCTGTCTGTCTGTCTGTCTGTCTGTCTGTCTGATGTGTGTCAGGTCTGTCTCATCTGTACTGACTGACTGTCTGCCTGTATGTCTGTCTGTCTGTACACTAATCACTGGGTGATTGAGCACCTGTGATTTGTCATGAGACACAGTGATGCCACTTCTCGTGGGTTTCTGCCTCTTGATTTAGCCTTTCATTGCAGCATGTCAAAACGTAAAAAGAGCCACTTTGCACCGCATTAAGCGGCCTCTACATCTCTCAAACACAGGCTTGGTCTCAAATCAAAGCCCAGACCACGCCACTGCCAGACTTGAAGGCAGAGATACGACGCCATACATGGGCACTCTAATCAGCCATGCCTCAACACAATGGGTACAAACATATTTCAAAAAACGCCAAATGGTCCAGAGCCCAGATCATGCCAAAAAGTGTGCATGAGGTCTACATAGCTCATTAACAACTACAGCCTGGTCATGCACAGACACAAAGCTGACATGTGCAGGTTTGGCGACTATGATCTGCATGATCTGATTGAGCTGGATCAGCAGACTGTGGGCGTCATGATACAGGCAGATGCCGAGACCTGCCAAGTCTTGACCAACCGCAATGCAGTGAGTCACCACCCTGTCCCTGCCAAGTTGGATGCAAGAACTTCGTTTCAGTTTTCGACGTCTGCTTCTTGTCTCTATTTTGTCAGGATCTGTTTGCGTATTGCTGGACCCTTATGACTCGACGTGAACAACTCAGTACGATGGCTTCTGCCTGCATGCTGCACAGCATTCTCTTCTCTGCAAGCACACATGTGATCACAGCTGCACCGTGTTACTAGGGGGCTTCGCACCTATATTCAGCAGCTATGCACTCATCATGCTCCTCCTGTTGCCCTACAGCTTCCACCTGGTATCTACTGCAGGGTTGCACACCAAGGGCTTTACACATACAATCTTTCATGCATCCATTGTGCTCCCCAATAGGGAGAATTGACAATTGGAATTGTGTTATCGTGCGCCACCTGCGCATCAAAATCGAGCTTACATATTGGAAAACGAGGTTTCAACATATGAGGAACGAGCCCCTCCTGCCCTGCAGGCTCTACTGCTGCCTTGTGCATTGCAGCTGACTTTGCAATACAGATGCCACTAGGGGCTTAACACCTGTCCTGTACGCATTCAGCCTGCTCCATGTCATGCTCTGCACCCCCCACCTGGCATCTACTGCTGGCATGTGCATTTTGCAGATGACGCCGGAGGTGCCGGACATACGCACCGCCACCCTGCAAGACATCAAGCGCAAGTTGTACTGCGCACGCAACATCTCTGCGCCTGACAGCAGCGGCAACCCCGTCAACAACGGCGACATGGTGGACCTTGTCAGTCAAGGCAATGCCCGCCTGGAAGGCATCAGTGGCACTGTCAAGTACATCCAGAAAGGCGCCCTGTGGTTGCTGGTCAAGTGAGTTGCCTCTGCCATCATGTAGCACTGTCAAGTACATCCAGAAAAGCGCTCTGTGGTTGCTGGTCAAGTGAGCTGCCTCTGCCATCATGTGACATTACATGCAAGCAGTGAACACAGACGTGTGTAAATCCTTTGTATGCTAAAAACACCCATGGCAAACTATATGCCTGAGAGTGTCTGTAGTGCAGCTCGTCATATTTAGAGCCATGAAGTCATTCAGTGCACACTGAACAGCAACACCCAATTATAGTTGCTGCACCAGTTTGCAGGTTTGCTTGCATGCTTTGCACAGACAAAGCGAATGCCCTCGCCAGCAGGCATGCAATCTGAAGCATAGTGGTGTATCTGTAAGCACTACCTGAACCCATGCATGATGAGGCTGCCTACCCTTGCCTGATGTGTTTGTGTACCCATGCCTGATGGGGCTGTCTACCCTTGCCTGATGGGGCTGTTTACCCATGCCTGATGGGGCTGTCTACCCATGCCTGATGGGGCTGTCTATCCTTGCAGGGACAAGTTGACAACAGACACAAATGGCTTCTTGTGTGTGGACTCACGCAAAACCCAACTGAGGGGTGGGCGTGCTGCAGGGGCCCCCAGGGCTGCTGCTGGCATTGCTGCAGGTATCGCTGCTCAGGCCTGCCTTGCCTGTGTTGCTGGGGCCAGAAATTACACACATGTCCCGTTGTCTAAACCAATGTGGGACTAGTCACATGATGCAAGTGCTATGAAGAGCTCTATGGATTCACGCGCAGGATGAACTGTTTCAGCACCTTTGCACCCTTCTGCGTGCACCCTGGCACAATCTGCTTGTATGCCTGTTCCCTCAGCTGTCTGAACATCCTCCTTTCACGCCTGCTGCTCCATCAGCAAAGCATCTGTCATGTCATGCCTCAATACAATCTGCAGCAGCTTCTGCACCAATAGCTTCTGCAGAATAACCGAATTTGTACAATCCTTAGACGCATATAGCAGCATTCTCTCTACACCTTGATCTCACCTTGAGAGCAAAACTCATTGAGCAGGGTTCAAATCACCGGCCCCCTGGGCCACCCCAGCACGTAATGCCTTCAACCCAATGGTCATGGCCTCACCTCGCCCACTGGACAATGGGACCCCCTTAGGAGGAATGGGCATGGGCATGGGGTCCTTCAGGGGCGGGGCTGCTGGCAGAGGGCAGCCTACCTATTCTGGCGTACAGCGTACTCGCAGGGAAGACAACCTCATTGGCAAGAGCCTGTTTGTTGCCAAAGGGCCTTACAGGCAAGACCACGTCGGACTCCATGTTCATCTCATTCACTTGCGTTTGCTAAGAGCCTTTTTGTTACTTACAGGCAAGATGACTTTGTATTCTGATACCCTCCCATTTACTTGCGTTCAGCAACTGAATTTTTGTTGCCAAGGGACCCTTTAGCCAAGACTATGTTGTACTCTGTTTCCCTCTTGTTCCCTTGCACATGGCAAGAGCCTGATCACTGCCAAGAGAGCTTACAGGCTGCATTACATTGCACTCTGTTTTCTCTCATGTGTACTTATGTTTGGCCAGCATTGCTCAACTGTTCATGTACGGTGTGCTGTAGTTGTGTTGCTGGGCACCGCCACGATTAGCATGCAGTGTCAAGTATCATGAAACTGATTGTATGCACAATCTGTGATCTTGTCTTTTGTGTCTTTGTTTTTATTTGTATTTGTTCAATGAAGCAATGCTAAGGCTTGTGTCTGGATCAGGTATTATGCAACATACAGCAAGGGAGGTGATAAGATCATAGGAGTGACTAAGCGGGTGCAATGCCCCCCCCCCCTGTGGGGAGCGGGGGGGGGCGGGGGTCCAGTTCAATCTGAGAGTGCGCACTGCAGTCACAGAGCACTTGAGTCTCACATTCAGAAGAGGAAACTCATGTCGTCACATGTGTCACTGATTGCAGGGGCTACCGAGGAAGAGTAGTGTCAGCCACAGAAACAGATGTTAGGATAGAGTTGGAAGCGCAGTATAAGACAGTCACAGTGAAGAAAGAGCAATTGAAGGGGCATGAAGGCACAGCAGTAGCTTCCAGCAGTGCTGCACCTCTCAGGGCTGCTGCACCCTGGGCCACACGCACCCCAATGCACCCCAGCCAAACCCCCATGCACCCCAGTCAGACCCCCATGCACCCCAGCCAAACACCCATGCACCCTGGTGACTCTCTGCTGCCATGTTTGTGCAGCATCAGTTTGTGGTCAAAGCTGCAATGGTTTCAAGTGTTTGGCATCAACAGCAGCATTCACTATGTTGCGTGTTTTGTGTACACAACACAATGTAAGGTTGTGCTTATTCACCAGCCAAAGCAGTCTGTAGTGAAGTCCTTAGGTTGCCGCAGACATGGTTTGTCCTAAAGCTACTGTCATGTACTTTGACACAATGAAAAGAAAAGAAAAGTTTACGCTTTTCAGGGATCATGACATAGGCCTCCTAAGGCGGCAGCCCAGAGCCTTTTTGCACAATGCCACTGAAGGGCGCTCATGTACTTCACCTCAGAGGTCACTCATCACAGCCCTGTTGCTCCACCAACACAAGACAAGCACAAGATTGCGCTGCTTGTCACTGCACCCAGACCGCCTGTGTGCCATGGTCCACAGTAGTGTATCAGCATGTCGCTGTGTTCACAGGTGCTGCCACACCCCTACGAGACAATGCCTGGTCAGGTGGGCGCACCCCCATGCACCCCTCCATGGAAGACGGGGATGAGGACAATCACGGCTCCTCATCTCAAAGGGGAGGACCTTCAGGAGCTGGTGCTGGCTATGCTGGCGCGCCTTATAGGGGAGACAGCAACTACAATAGACAGGTAATCTGACATTTGTCACCTTGTTGGCACTCCCTTACTACTTGCTACTTGCCAGGCTGCAGATTAGCATGTCTGCATGATCATACTGATCACCCTACCTTTGTCCCTTGACACATCTGTCGCTGATCGCCCGTGAAAATCATGTAGTGGCAACTCAGGATGCACAAATGCAGTTTGGAACCCATATGTTCTGTGCAGAGTCCATCTATGCTGCTTTGCAGGGTTATAGGGATGGTGGAAGGGTGTCGTAGTTGAGGACGTAAGGCAACCTTGTGCATTCAGAAGTTCATGCACTCCTCCTGGAAAAAGTGTACTATCATGTTTTGTTCTTGTGTCTTGAATATACTGTGACAGCTTTCAGCATCCAAAGCATGTGGAGTATAACCACTGACACAACCTCGAATCTTGGCTCTGCATGCGTTGTGCTTGCCCTCATGGCCGGCCATCAGGACTGTCAGCCTTGACGTAACGGTCAGCAACAGATGCTATGAAGCTTTCAGCTCTCAAGTCAGCTTTTAGCCTCCAAGAAGCATTTCAATGCATCATGCAGCCCAACACAACCTTGCTTGACAGCATACTGTAGCACATTACATCTGTGATCCAGGCATTTACCAAGCTCTGCAAATCAGTCCATCCTTGGGAAAGTATATCTGCAATCCCATCTACCAAGGAAAACATGTGGAGCTTCATGTAGCTGCTCTTTCACAGTATATTGCATGTTTGGATTCAGCATGGCGTGAACATCAATACGTGCTCACATACCGGCTATGGCTTTTGCAGCTGGAGTCAAATCAGTGTTTGGCTGTAAGTGGCAGGCCTCAGTGAGATCATGGCACGCATAGCTTGCCAGTCCTAGCATGCGCGCAACTTGCTGCAAGCATGTCGACACCCTGACGAGGGGCTCTGAAGAATGCATTTGTGATGGAGACGTATCATGTCATGCCACTGAGTGCCTACTCTGTGCATTAGACAGTGCTAGCAAGTTAATGCACCCTGACAGCAATCCTGAGAAGGATGAAACAAGAGATGCAGTACTGGTGCATTGACTCCAACCCTTTCCACCGCCTTCAGCGGGTGCCAGATTGCACTGGCAGGGCTATGGCATGTGGCATGCAGGCATGGTTGTGACGTGAAACCGCGGGAGAAGCTGATGATCTAACTGACCCAATAAGATGCCCTTTGCAACCAGCTTTCAACCAATCTGACGGCTGTAAATAGGCTTGTAATCCCCGAATACGCCAGATCATCCATGCACTCGAGAACACATGCCTGAGTGCAAAATTGTGAGCTGCAAGCGCTTTGAGTGACATCTGTGCATACCATTTTCGCGCCAAGTGGCCCAACGGGTGCTTCAGACTATTGCGCGCTTTTCCAAAGCACAGCTCGCGCTTCAGCTCAACAAGGTACCCCGTGCAATCATCGCACAGGGACGTCAGGCGGACCTGTTTGAACATTCTTTGTAGCGTGTGCACACACGTAAGCTAGTGGTAGCTGACCAGTGTGAACTCAAGCGACAGGGCAACAGGCTGCGCAGCGAGACAGCGAAGGCTATGGCAGCTCAGGAGTTACTGCTTTTCGATGCTGGAGAGTGCTTGCTAGAAGAGTCAAGCAGGACTAGTCTGTTTGATTGCCTTGATTGCGAGACGGGTGTCGAAGACCTTCTGTCAGACGGCCGACACCCGAATCAAGTCTCCTCGCCAGTGTCATCGCACCTGATGAGTACGCTCACGGTAAGCCTGGCCGCCTGCTCGCTGTAGAATTCAAGGATGTCAAGTCCATCGGTGTTTGGCGCCCGATGGAAGGTACACGAAGTGGTAGCAGCCCATGGTGTGCATACAATGCATCACATCTGCTGCATGCTTGCCACTCTGCTGCAAGCACTATCGGGTGTCTGGTGGACGTTCAGTCCCACTTCAGTCGACAAGCGCACAGCTTCCCGCCTGTTTGACCTAGTCAGCACGCTTCTGCGCTTGCTCTGCTGTCTGGCCTGGATGTTCTGTTGTTCATTCTTCTGGCCTGCCTGATGTCTTAGCTATGGGTCGGACTGCCTGCTACAGCGCAGACAAGCTTTGCTGTGAGCCTACGGTAGTGACAAGTCTGCCTGTGCTGACAACTCTGCATTTGTGGAGTGCAAAGGTGCTGCCAGGCGCTGCAGCATACGCTGTTGGATGTCGAAGTCACCTGTTGCATAGCTGGTCTCCTGCCTGCTGTGTAATCTTCTGAAGTTCAAAATCACTGCAGGAGGACAATGAACCATGGACAGCTGAGCAGCTCCCCACTCCTGGCTTTTCAGTGCGGCTGTCAATGCCTCTTGAGCAGCCAGAACGCATACCTTGCATGGCTCAAGAGCTTGAGCTGCAGGCTCGCAGACTTGAAGAGCAGCATTCCATGCATGCCTATGACAGGTGAGCTGCAGCACGTTGCATGTAGCAGCAGGCTCACTGTTGGTGCATTTGCTCTGCATCACACCTGCATCTGCTTGTCAGGCCACATATAGAATGTGCAATTCTCAAGCTTGCGTGCGCAGCGCATCCACAACTTCATTCACGGTATGCAACCTGCAACAGAGTGTTGCTGCAGTACCTGTTTTGCAAATTTTGGATTTATTCAAGTCTTCTGCTCATGGTAACTGCAACTACATCATATGCATCAACAGCTCATGATGAGACTCAGCTGCTCTGACCTTGTTAATGCCCTGCAGCCATGATGAGGCAGTTGTGCCGCGCGCAGCAGGCTTCACGCCCATCACTGTTCATCACTCCACCAGGCCGGCAGTCATCTCCTTCACGCATTCCTCAGGCATAGCCTCCAAGGACACCTCCAGCAAAGGTGACCACTCTTTGCCCGTCCAGCTTTGTTGCCTTCTGGTCTGCATCACAGACTGTCTGTCAAGGAGAACCTTCTTGCTGCTTTCATGCTGTTGTCTACCATGCAGCCATGTGCCAAGTTGAACTGAAGACGCACATAGCTCTTGGCTAGCTAGGAATTTAGTTGTTGTCCCTGACCACAGCTGTAGTCATTCTTGAGCAGCACGTCCCTTTTGGTGGCTACTGCCAACATCCCTGTACAAGGATGCATCATGCCAAGCATGAGCAGAAAGTAGAACACCTTAGCACTGCCACTGCACTCAAGCATGTGAAGTGGCAGCAAGGCACAGCCAGCAGTGCACCTAGTGCTGCTGTGGTACATGCCTCAGCCCCTGACAACAGTGTTGTTGTGCAGGTGACAGCAAGTCCAAGCCCAGGAGCTATGTCTCCTCGCCAGCAAACATCTCGCTAGTTGTAAAGAACAATCAGGGTGTGCAGGCTGGGCAGGGCTGCATGCAGCCTGGAGCCTGGAGAGGCTGCAAGAAGAGTGCTTGGTAAGCCAGTCACATGTTTGAGTCCTTTGAGCATACACATATCACCTTCTGTGAGCAGATCTGCAGCCACTTTCTGCTTTTATGCATTGCTAAGCGTCACACACTGTTCCAAATGTCATCATCTGTCTGATGTCATGACCCACAGCCAATTCTTCATGACATCACTCAGGGCATCTGTCTCATGGCATGGCTCAGAGCAGGCGCATCAGTCATATGCTTGGTAAATTATTGAGAATGTCAGCTTGAAAAATGCATGCGTCATGAGCACAGCCGGCTGATTAGACTCTATTCTTTGCCAAGCCACATGTTGATGCGCTGGTAGTCTGCAGCACTGCATGCTTGTTTCCTGCTGAATGAGGTGATGGAAGTGCCTGGCTGCTGATGGGACTGATGGTGTTGCAGGTGCAACCGTGAAAACAGGCACCGAGGCCTTTGCAACAGCCGGGCCACCATCCCAGGAGCTGAGGCCTGTGGCAATGGCAATGAGGCTGTCACCCAGAATCACACCCAGCAGAGCGCTGCAGGTATGGCCCAGCTCCTTGTCTTGTTTGTGCAGATCACAGGAGTCACAGCACAGCAGTTGCAGACCTGTTGTAGGAGCTGTCATTGTTCTGACAAGGCTCTGAGACATGGCATTGTGGCTGGCCCCTGCTGGCATCGCTGCAGTCAGTGCTTGCTCTTCACGCTCTTGCATTGTGCATTTGCAGAGTCCCCAGCAGCAAGTGGAACCCCATCAGCATCTGCCACAACTGTGACACCCACGGAGGCGCAGCTTGAGCTTGAGGACAGTGAGCCAGGTGAGCTGACTGTCTTGCTGTGATGAATCCCATGCAGATTGAAGCTGACTTTATCTAGTTGTGCATTTATTTCATGCTGGGCGAAAAGGCACAAAGAATACAAAACAATGTTATATTTCTTGATTGTATGAGCTGGCTAGGCCTTGGACCCCACCCCCTGACCCAAGTTGGCTGCAAGGCCATAGGCAAGCTTGGGCCCACCTCAAGCTTCTCTTGACAGTATTGCCTAATGGCATCATCTTTTCTTCTTCTTTTCTTTTCCTCTGTGCATGCATTTGGTCGCACCACCAGCCGCTGCTTGCGTGGGCTGGAAGACTGTTCAGGATCTTACCCTGCAACGCCATAGTTCAGTGCAATGTCATCACAGAGCTGTTTTGTCCCAGCAACAACGAGCGCCATCAGCGTCAGTCACTCCACAGACTTTGCTGCTTTTCAATGTCTTGGCACCTTGTCAGATGCATGCAAGCTGCAACACAGCAAACCAGCGTTCTCCCTCTGGTCATGTTGGTCTTTACATGAGCTCACAACAGCCTGACCTCAAACAGCTGACCTCAAACAGCTGACCTTGAACAGCTGTCCTCAGAGGAGCTGACCTCACACAGCCTGACTCCACACACTGCTGCCCGCTGCAGGTAGCTGCTCAGATCTAGACACCTACTCAGTGTACGCTGGCACAGAGCTGCCTCCCATGGTGCAGCAGCAACATCTGCAGCCCCTGGTTCACTGCAACAGCATGTCCAGCCAGGAGGGGCCCCTGTTATCTCAGGACCTGGACACCAAAGCTGACCAGTACCTGTGTGACGATGTCAACCAGCTGATCAATATCAAGTAGGTGGCAAGCATCTTGCGCCGTACACGGCACCCGACACTAAGTTTTGTCAATGCGCTCTTGATCTTAATGCGCTGACGTGATCTCCAACACAGTTACGCTGCTGTTTTGCACAAGCAGTGTCATGATGGTCCCTGTTGAGCCTCTGTGCCAGCTTACAGTCTGATCAGAGGCGCTGACAGCAATGCATGACAGTATGATGCCCAAACTGTGGACCAGGTCTGACCCCTATCTGGCCTGACTCAGTGAAAGAGTCAGAGAAAACATCAGAGAACCCTTAATACAGTTGATACCAAGTGCATTGCAGCCAGAACAGTTTGCAGCATTTGCACCACTGCAAACATTGAACAGGGTTGCTTTTGGTCTTTGCAGTCATGACAATCACGCATCTCAGTGCTGCATCTTGCTGTGCAGGCCAGAATTTGCAGGTGACGTGATCCAGCAGTATAGCTCTGACACAGACTATAGTGATGACTCTGGTAGTGAAGAGGAGGAAGAGGATGAGATCAGTATGTGCAGTGGGTCCACCGTCTCAGCTGGCGGGCAGAGTTGTTCTGTGTCCGACCTGTTCAGCAGTGCCCTTGATGATGCCTACTCTGATGGTACGCACACACTGACATTCCCAGTTGTCATGCTGCACGTGCTTAGGTGTTGCTGAAGCTGCTCAAGGTTCAAAACATTGAGATTAACGGCTTCTACACTGGCGAGAATCATTCTGACCATTTGTCCCCAGCCAATGACTTGACTGACCATCACATGATCAGCACCTGACTCCACTGTGGCTGGCTCGTACAGCAAATCCACCGTCGTTTGCCATGTGCAAGACTTGCTGTGTGAACATGTTTTCTGCATGCTTTGGCGAAACATGCCCATCAAGTCTTGAGCTGACTGCAGAGCAAACAGCGCTCAGCACTTTACCTAGCCTTGCTGCCATCACTATTCTGGTTGCCTATGGGTTGACAGCCTTACGTGCAACTACAAGTATGATCAGGCAGACAATGTGGCTCAAAGATATTGGAAGTCGCTCCACGAAGTGTATAAAGAAATTGCTCATCCAACTCACTTGGTTCATCTGCAGGCTCACAGCTGGCTTGGGGTGCTGGCGGCCCTATTCGTACCAAGCCACGCACCAATGGGGCACAGCGATGTGTCAACTCTGGTCTTCCTGGTCAAGCATGTACAGCGTGCCATGCACAGTCTACTCCAGTCTGGAGAGCAGGTCCCATGGGTCCCAAAACATTGTGCAATGCCTGTGGAGTTCGCTGGATGAAACACAGCAAGCGTAAATGATCAACACTGAGTGCAGCAAAGGCCAGAGATGACGCAATGTCAGCTGATGCACGCAGAAGCAAGACGTGCTACTTGCTTCTGAGTATGTTTTATGTTTTTAAATGTATTGTGTATAACGTATGGTCCACAATAGCTGCTCAACTGGACGTTTCCTGCGAGATCAATAAAGTCGTTATCATGTATGGTCCGAGAAGATTTTGACTTTTTTGTGCTCTCATGCTGCTCTTGATATCTTTTGACGTGATTGTCTGTTCCTGCAGCATATCTTTATGAGAGGTCAAGAGGTATATTGTCATGACACGCACGGCTTGCTGACCATTGTAGAATGATCGTGTGATAGAATGTGAGTTATGTCAGCAGGTTGAGCAAATTTGATGATTGAGGTCACTACAAACATTGCCAGCTTGTGAAGCTTCAGCTACAAAATGCTGCGTGTGTGCAGTAATTGGTACAGGCAAAGCACTGTAAAACAACAGCAGCACAAAGAGAAGTCCTTTGTGAATGCTCCAAGTGTTACAAGAAAGCGTGCTGTGACCAGTCCTCAAATTCAAAAACAAGACATCACAAGTACAGTTGAAGGGAAAACCGACTTGCAAGGGTGCCCGGTGCAGCAGACTTCAATGGGCAGCGGATGTCGATACATATACATGTTTGTATGATGTAATTTCCCCATAAACCCCTAGCACACCTTGTTGGGGTAGAGGAATCTTGTCAGACTGTTGCAAAGGAGGAAGAGTCTGTGAGTACAGTTTAGACAATTGAGTATCACTGATTTATGAGCAGTACACTAGTGTAACAGTAATTATGCCACAAAAAGCATTCCGACTGCTGTGACACGAACTGCTGAAAGCAAAAAGAGTATGATGCGAGTGGTCCATGTTATGTCAGGAGAAACAAGCGGCTAACATCCAAACTGATATGGCTTTGTGCAAAACAATGATGCCAGTGGCGCTGCGCAGCTGACCTTCCTCAAGTATAATAGATGCTACAAAAGTTGCAAACCCATGCATGCCACAAACATGAAAGCTCTGCTGCAGACAGGTGTCGACCACCATCTCATTACAGAAAGAGACGCGTGTTCAAGAAGCACTGTAGATGACTGACGCATTGTCTCCAACACAACATCTTTGCAAAATTTACTGCATAGAAGCACCCTTCGCAGTTGAAGTTGAGCTTAATAAGGCTCACGTCACTATTGCATCAGCTTTTGCAGCCTCAGAGCAACACCCTCATAGTCATTTTGTCGAGCAACCTCCACTGCTTCCCGCCAGCAACCTCTGCTGCCAGACAGTATGCTGCCACCAGTCTTGAAGCTGATTGACTTGCATTTTGCTGATCCCATGTAGCTGAGCTTGCAAGGTGGGGTGACACAAGCAAAATGCACTGCAAACCAGCGTTTCAGAATCATTTGCACTTGTAAACATGGCAGCTTGGCTGTTGACAATAACCTGATTTAGAACGCATGCTGCCAAAAAATGAACGGTACCCTCAAATGGCAGAGCAGTGCCAGAACTTTTTACAGCACTGCCCCAATCAATCAGATATATCACCCCAGTCTCTCTGACGACCAGCATGTGTCAGGTCTCACATCTCTGTTGATATAGCCACGGCTATGAGCCACCTGCAAATTGATGCCACAATACACAAGTTGAAGCTGACATTGTGTCAGTATCACACACATGCTGCTGAATTGTCACTCTTTCACAGCAACAAACCAGCCACAAGGTGTGTTGAGCCCCACCTGCAAGGTTTGCGCCAAAGCAGGATCGGTGTAATAAAAATGTTGCACTGATATTGCGCTCTGGCTTAGTGAAAGACACTCAAGTGTACAGCAAATCAAGGTACAGCAAATCAGTTGGTCTGCTGAGCTAGCGCTGATATGACCATTTATAAACACTGCTAAGTAACCTGTTCACCAGATCAATAATGTGCAGTGATGCAGATTGTAATGCTGCATACTACATACTAGGTAGCTGTTGCCTCAAGTAAAGCAAAAGGTCCTACTGATGGGATCTGGAGGACACATGTGGGCATGGGCCTGTGACACACCCAATGTCATTGTCAGATGTCATAGATCCAGGTCACTGGTCTGTCTGCTCACTGATGACAGCTGTACATGTGGCTTGGCAGATGCAGCAGTACATGGAAGCATAGCCCCCAGCACTCAGCTTCAACTGCAGCTTTAGCATGACTGTACAAGTAGCAACAGTGCATACCATACAACATCAGCTTTGAAAGCAACCAGGTATGTCGCTGGACGAACAATCATTGGTTGCTCTCTGTGGTATACATTGGCGCAATTGCCAGCATGTAGCGCTCCAATGACTTGTCTTGACAGTCGCCAAAGAAGTCTTGACCAAGGCAGCTTTGATGTCCTCTTCTACCGAACTAATCGTCGTCTAGCCTGCAGGCAGTCATACTCATTGACAACTGACATCATATTGACAAGGACCGTGTGAGGCATGAAGCATAGCATCCATGCTTACCATCTTGTTTGAGAGGAGCCATAGGCCAATTCTTTGAACTGCTTAGACCTTTCTGTCCAGCTGTCCACCCAGGGGTCGCCACACTGACTGTGGTATGTTACTGATAAGCTGACACTGCTGTGCAACAGCTTGAGGGATTCGTCCGACTCCAGTATTGATGGCAAGTAGTTACCCCCAAAGTCTAGATGCTGTACGTGCTTGGAAAGCTTGTTGACCAGAGGCACAAGTGCTTTCCATCATGGACACTGAATGCGGTTGAACGACAGGTCCAAAGCATAAATTGTGATGTGGGTCGTTGGCTGTTGCAGCCACTGGGCAAGCGCTTCGACGTGATGTAGGCCAAAGTTGTTGGAAAAGTCACAGACCAGACGCCTTGACGCTTCTGGGAAGATTTGAACGTGAATTGTGTAAAATTCCGCCAGTTCGAGCAGCGTAGGTCTCAAGGCCTCCCCAGGATCTTGCATCTGTAGGAGAGGTGGCAAGTTTTCATGCGCTCTGCGAAACACTTGAGCAGATACCATATCTGGTAGACGATGGGTGCGAGAATGCGTTTTTTTTAGTGTCACGCGAATCATGCAGGGTCTAGAGCTGTGAAATACACCCCGGTACTTCATGTACTGCGCACGAAGCTCGTCGGAATTCCAGTTGCTGGTGCTTCTATGTGTTGCTGACAGACGCCACATACACAGCATTCATTGTACCCATTGGAGTGGGATTTGACACCTCAGATGTGGCTTGGGACTGGGCTGGCTACTGTGACTTCATTGCAGGTCAGGCTTGTCATGTCAACACAATGTAGCACCTTTTGCCACCGCAATTGCACTATCCAGACGGCACACATTTGACCACAATGCCCGGTCTAGACAGCATGTACATAGCTCTCATGAGGTACATGCGTGCATTGTGAAACAGTGCATGTTCAATGCGCGTGTTAGCTTATTGTGTGTGCAGTGAGCCGCTGTCATTGGACACTTTTGAGAAGGGCTGCAGGGCCTACCTGAGTGTGTACATATAAAAACCGTATGACTCCAAGCAATTTTGTCTTGGCATATGCCATCACGTATAGCTGATGCCTCTGCCAGCTGCAGTCAGATCAGTGTGCAACAATCACTAAGCACTATGGGAGCATGCCAACAAAGGCAGCAGTTTGGTCATGTGCGTCGCCTGTTGTTTGCAGGCTGCACTTTTGCTATTGAGCTCTTCCTGGGTTGGAATGTTGCTTTTGTGGCAACCCATAATCTGCGCAAGCGAGTGGTGCTGAGGCGCCGCAAGATTTTCTGGTTCTATTTCTGGCACGGCAGCTTCATCTTTGACTTCATTTCCACCTGCGTTTTCATTGCCCAGGTGAAAATGCATTGGTGATGCACTTCTCAGTGTACAGAAAGAGCAGCTCTTGCGCCAGCTCCACATGTGTCCCTGATGTTCACATGATCATGCATTAGCTCATGCACTGATGATTCCATCTTCATCATGCATCTGACTGAGCATTGCAATCTCAGACTCAGCTTCAGATCTGACCTTTGAAGCACTGAATCGGTATATCAACTTTTGAGGGCTGATGGGGTCAACTCTGTGTCTTAGTTGACAGGAGTATAACATGTCTCCCTGTGATTTGCTGGTCGATTTGCAAGCCAGCAAATCACAGGGGGTCATGTCACAGTCCTGGGGGCAGCCCCCAACATGCAGATGGGGTTGCTGTTGCACAGGACATTGCATAGGACAGTAGCCAGCCACACACAAGTACAGCAGTAGCATTCAAGGTGAACACAGCCTTCAGTAGCATTGAGCAAAATGTTGCCTTTTGCAGTGTGTGGGATACGGCATTGGGTTAGCTGGTCAGCAGGGAGGTACCACCATTCAGATAATCCAAATTGCTCGTGCTCTCAGGTGAAGGTCACCTTTCTTGACTCAAGTCCTTGGGTCCCTAGTGCTGTGCTGTGCTGTGCTGTGCTGTGCTGTGCTCCGCTGCGCTGCGCCATGCCCTGCCTTGCCCTGTCCTGCCCTGCCCTGCCCTTGTCAGCAAATGTGGCTCATGTGCGAAACAGTGAGCTTGAGCTCAAAGGTATGTGTATGCATTGCAGGTTGCTGCGGCTGTTGAGTCTGCTGCAGCACATGTTTGTGATGTCTCTATCAGCGCCACAGGTCGTCATACCCATCATTCATAAAACCATTCCAATATGGCTCTCCTACTTTTGTCAGCTGGGCTACATCATAGCCCTGTTCATCAACTTCATGGCTTGCATCTGGTGAGCTCCTGTTACAGCTCCTGTCACTCCGTATGGCTTGCATTAATGCTGTCATCACCAACTTCACGTGCACTCGCCGTAGCCTTTGCTTGCAGCTTTTCAATCTTTGTGTCATTCCAGCCCAGGTGCTTGCTCTTCATAAGCTCGTGACATACGTTGAGTGACTTCTGTTGCTCTCAATGTCAGGTAAAGTCTGCTTTTCTCAGCTTGTTAGCGTTCGGCTAGGTGAACTCTGCTGTTCCTTGTTTGTTATGTGTATTCATTGGAGGCTGCTGTTCCCATCTGTGGGAAGCGTCGTAAGCACCACATGCCTTTCTCAGCTTGACTATGTATTGCGGTTGAATGTTGCTTCTCCCAGCCTCTGGAGTATGGTTGGACTACAACACAATGTGGGCTTATGCATGGGCGTGCAGGGTGTTTGTGGCGCAGCGTGAGGGCTACAACAACACCTGGATCAACACCTACACTCCCTTTGTGGATTTATATGCTGCCGATGACACAGAGTGCACCTCTCAGGAGGTGAGCCTCTGTTGTGAGCTTTTTCGGCACAATGCACAACCACCCTGCCCTTGTCATGTACCACATGGTGGCTGCTGTCATGCCTGTGTGGTGCCATGTGCAGCTGTGTATCTCCACGTAGCATGTGTGTTGAGGCTGCTGCCAGGCAGCATGCACAGTGCACAGTTGCACAGATACACACAACCACAATGTGCTATGTTGTGGTGCTCAGCATAGCTGCGCCCTCTGTGGATACACCAGTGGTAGTATCTGGCAGTCTGAATGATCTGAGAATGATCTGAATGATCTAAATGATCTAAGAATGAGTGTCACATGTGCATATCATGTGTACATGTCTGCGCAGCAAGCAAGGCAGCGTTCAGGTGGGCTCATTCATCATGGCTATTTGGTGTTGTTGCCAGGCAATTGAGACAGCTTTCTTCAATGTTGCCAATGAAAACCATAAGCCCCCCACTTGCTGACGCATTCAATTTGCAACTTCTTCAGATTTTGCCGACAGCAGCTGACCAGTCAATGCCCTTCTTCCTGTACTCACAGTCACCCCAGGCCGTGCCGCGATACTGTTTCAATGCATTCAATTCTGTGTCGCTCATGCTGCAGACAAGTTGGTTTCATGTATGCATGGAAGCACTGCATTTAGGTCAGTCGGTCTTAGCTGGCCCCTGCCATCTTTGGTTATGCTGACCATGTTCACTCACTCACTCACTCACTCACTCACTCACTCACTCACTCACTCACTCACTCACTCACTCACTCACTCACTCACTCACTCACTCACTCACTCACTCACTCACTCACTCACTGTATAGGCGCACACCATTCCTGGTCCATCGGTATGGTTGGCAGCAGCTTACTGGTCCTTGACTATGTCTCAACCATTGGCTTCGGGGACATTCTGCCCAGGAGTGACGCAGAGCGCGCCATCATGCTGTTTTCTCAGCTCATGGGAGTGCTCTTCTTCGGCATTCTGTTGGGCTCCATCACCAGCCTACTACAGGCAAGCAGCTGACAAGCACCGTCTGTGCGTGTGTGTGAAGCTGCGCGTGTGCTCTTCGTACAGCAGGTTGTGGCTTGGCCTGTGAGACAGCATTTGTCGTGTGACAGATGCATGCGTGCCTGCAGACAGCTGACTATAGATGCAGACATTATGTCAAGAAAAGAGCATGTCCTCAGTGCATGCAAAGTCATGTGCAACGGTATCAAAGCAAAGAATGCCCAATCTTTTACACTATAGCAAGAGGCCTACATGCGAGAGCCTCAAGGTAACCAGACGCATGCATCAGAGAAGGGTGCAAGGACACGATGAAATACCTGTACTGCAGAGACGAAATGTGTTGTGTGTTTTGCAAAGATGAGTTGTATGCTGTGTACTGCAAAGATGGAATGGATGGTGTGTAGTGCAGAGATGAAATGGACTGTCTGTGCTGCAGAGATGCACTGGATTGTGTGTACTAGTAGTATAAAGTTGTATTGTTTAAACTGCAAAAATGAAATGGACTATCTGCACTGCAGAAATGACGTGTACCGTGTGTACTGCAAAGAGGAAATGTATTGTATGTACTGCAGAGGTGAAACGGACTGTCTGTGCTGCAGAGATGAAGTGTATTGCATGTACTACAAAGATGAAACGAACTATCTGTATTGCAAAAATGAAATGGATTATGTGCACTGCAAAATTGAAATGGATTGTGTGCACTGCAGAGAGCCAGCAAGGAGCTGCAGGACGCGCATATGTTTAGGGTTTACGGTGTATACTTAGGGTTTTGGGTTCAGGGTTGACACATGTGATGAAATGGACTGTGTGTATTGCAGAGAGCCAGCAAGGAGCTGCAGGAAGCTGAGATGTTCAGAGACAAGATGTCCAGTGTGCAGACATGGATGACTCGCCTGAAGCTGCCTCGGGACCTGCGTGCAAACATCAGGGCATACTATGCAGAGGTGCGCTCAGCTCATCACATGACTGTTGCTCTTCTAGTGTGGATCAAGGGCCAAGCATTGGCCTGAGCGTTATTTAGGCCATTTGTTTGTTGGCTGCTGAAGCCCCTACATTGCACGTTTTGGACATGTCATGGCACGTTTTGGACATGTTATGGCACGTTTTGGACATTTTATGGCAAGTTTTGGACGTGTTATGGCAAGTTTTGGACGTTTTATGACAAATTATCGACATGTCTTGGCAAAAGAAGTTGAGGTTACTGTGGCTCACGCCACGTGCAAGGGTCTCACACTGAATAGACGCTTGGTTCAGCTTCGCAGCAGCTTGAAAGGACTCAGCTTTACAGCGGCGGCCAACCTTGGTTTTGCTGTGAGCATGTCAAGTTGCAAGTGTGTGCTTTGCAACGGCCCAACGGTGCTGTGAGCCTGTCAGGCGACAGTGGACAGGTCGAATGTTTGTTGGGCCAATGCAGGTGTGGGTGCATGAGACACAAGCAGCAGATGATGTAGGATTGTTTGACGACTTGCCTCAACATCTGCGAGCACAGGTGGCTTGGCGCCAGAACAAAGCGCTCATGGGTGATATTCACACCTTCAGGGTGAGTCATCCATTGCCATCCCCCTGCATGTGGCTGTCTACCTTGCACTGTAAGTCATTATCAGTCGAAACAATTGTTACACCTGAAGTCCAACTTGTTGTTGAATTAGTAGACACTGGACAAGTTGTTGGTGGATCTGGATCCCCTGGCCAATTATGTACAATTTAAAACACACAAAAATATCACCTATCAGCTTTTGTAGCTCTTGCAGCTGAACTCAAGCTCTCCGTCGGTATACTGCCATGCAGTGGATGCTGTACTTCCCTGATGATACATCTTGATTTGTGTGGCTCGTCTGTGCTGGTTTAACTGCTCATGGGCGTGGTGAATCAGTAATTGAACAAGTCTGGCAGACTCATACTTTGTAGACATCTTGCATAGTCTGTGATGCCGTCCTTCATGTCATGTATTCAGTACACTGTCACATGGTGCAGGACTTGGATGAAGAAGTGCAGTTTCTGATTGCAGCACGTGGCACACCCCTTCAAGTCGCACCAGGTCATGAGCTGTGTGCCCAAGGAGATGCAGCTGACTGTGTATGGCTGTTGCATGAAGGTATGGGTGCCTTGTTCCTGTATCACGCATGCATATGCAGTGATCAGAACACAGAAGAAAAGAGCATCTTTGGCTGCTCACATGACCTTGGCTCAACTGTAGCATGGCTGGACTTTGGATTAATCAATGTCAAGAATGCACGAATGCAGAGCTTGTGTCTAGACTTTGTTGGTTCTGCTGTCTGTGCGTGCAGAGCTATGCTACACACTCACGCTTTACACCAGAATTGCTGATGCCCTGCCTGGCAGCAGATCATATGTGAAGATTTCTGACTGATCCTGATCAGTCAGACTAATCTGTGCAGGTGAGCTGGTAGCTACATACCATTACAGGGAAGCTGAGACAGAGAAGTCACCAGCCATTGTGGGCGCTACTGCATTGCTAGCTGGCTCAGAAACAGACTTTAGAGTCCGGCCATGTGGCTACAGGTCTGTGCTCATGTACATTCATGTCCTTTGTGTTGATACTGTTGACGTCTGCATGCATACTGTATAAAGTCCATGTACACATGGAAGACGTCCGTGTTGCGTCTGTACCCGTGTAAGTCTTTGTTATGTGGTTGACACGGTGTACATCTGTGAGGTACATCTGCATGCTAGCTTGGGGAAGCTTCTGGGTCTCACTCAGTAGCACTGAATTTGACGAACACATGTCAATAGCAATTATTTTGGAGCATTTTCACCATATTCTTTGGCATGCTGGGTCCCAGCCCCCCCTGCTGGGCTGCCCCCTGCATGTTCTGGCAAAATAGCATGCAGTATCTTCTTCTTTTGCTGTGATCCCAACAGATCAGAGTCTTCATGAGGCGCTTGCATCAGTTGTGGAGGCATCTGCAACTGGATGCCATGGCATTATGCCAGGGCTTTGCATCTTTCTGCAGCTACCTGCTGCATCAACCTTACAGCACGCATGCATCTTTAAATGCCTCAAATATGTGTTTTTACATCTTGCCCATCAGAGTTGTTGTTTGTGTGCCTGTTGACTGCCATGTTGCATGCTCAAGGTTGCCTGCATATAAGCTTGGCACATTCCTTATCTATGATTGTGAGGCAAGTATAGTCCTGCATTGCTGGCACACTCCTCTCCATTCGGCGCAGTTCATCAAGCAGTACTCGATCAACATTCCTCACCCTCAGGTTTTACTTGCCAACTAGTTGCCAAAAAGCGTACTCTGTTCTCGTCTTTTTCCATGGGAGGCTCTGATGCAATTCAGGGCGCTGACGACGTGCGTTCTGTGGGAGGTCAGCATGCAGAACTTGCAGCCCATCATTGACTGGCGCAAGGAGGTTGCAGACACCCTGGTATATTTCTGCATGTCACTGCATGCTGACCTGAACATGACTTGATCTGGTGACCTCAGCTATACATGTCCATGAGCTCCTTACAAGGACTGTGTAGCTCTGAACTGCTCTGTTACAGCACCGGTGGATGCTTGATGTTTGCTGGTTGTCATGTTTCTGTGCTGCAACCTTGCCAACCCCCATCCCCGCCCCCACCCCTCTCGACATCAGGACCTAGAGTTGACTGGTCATGCTTGCCTGCAGGAGAAGAGGGCGCGCGAGGAGATGCTGCAGAAGCAAAGCGTACGAGAGCAGATATGGAAAGAAGAAAGCCATAACAAGGTGCCAGTCTATGAACTTGGTCTTGTCTGCCTGGCTTGTAGGCTGCCTGTACAACAACAGCCTGTTCTGCATGTATCACGGTTCCTGGCCACAGGCAGAGCTTGGCACAGCACAGCACAGCATGGTACATCATGGCACAGCATGTCATGGCATAGCACAGCATGGCACAGCGTGGCACAGCATGGCACAGCATGGCACAGCATGATACAGCATGGCATAGCGTGGCACAGCATGGCACAGCATGACACAGCATGGCACAGCATGGCATAGCATGGCCTAACATGGCACATGAAGGCACAGTACTGCACATCATGGCGAGGTGGAACTATGGTGCAACACAGGCAACTATCAGCATGAAACATCACCATTTTTTCTGCTGTGCTGTCAGCTTGCTGTGCTGTCAGCTTGCTGTGCTGTCAGCTTGCTGTGCTGTTAGCTTGCTGTGCTCCAGCATGACCACGACAGCAAAACATCAAAGAGTCCTCAGCATAGCAGATGTTGACATGAAGTTGCCCACCAACATCTCATGCAGAGGTCTCATGCTTGTTCAGGATGATGATGGTGATGATCATCAATTTGATGATGATGATCACAGTGGTGAAGATGAAGAAGGGATCGACTCAGCAAACAGCAATGTCCAATATCCTTCTCCAAGGAAGAGCAGCTCACCTGCACAGCACTATGCAGGGTCCCCACATGGGTTTAGGGAATCCCCAGACAGGCTCAGGCCAGCCTCAGATTCTGGGGAATCTGGCCTTTTGGATTCTGCATCAACCAAGCAGTTGGTGACTCCTGCAACAAAGACTGGTGCAGCCAAACCAACAGTTCCAAGTCCAGGTGCTCTTTCCTCCCCTTGATGTGCAACTTTTTGGCCTCTCCTGATCCTTCTCTTCTCCTTCTTCGTAGTGGCTCATCAAAGCAAGATCAATTAGCCGTGCAGCAGAAAGGTTCAGCGTTTAGGGTTTAGTTTGAGGAAGTCAGAGTGTGTTCTGTCACAGCTGCCAGCTGCCCAATAGGAGAAAAAGAAGTCAAACCAACTAAACACCAAAAGTGTTGCTTGTGAAGTACAGCTTGTTGAAATACATGAAAGTTGCTTCCATTTCTGCCTTCATGTTGCCAGTATGATAAAGCAGCTTTGCATTGCATTGTTCAAGGCTGCTTTGACAGGCTTGGGGCGTTCTAGCAATACCTGTTGTCACTTAGCAAGTGTGATGACAGCCTACCTACAGCCCAATCCTCAGTGGCTATATTTTGATTACGAGGAAATTGACATGCAGAATGACAACATGCCATTTGGATAATGCAGGAGATAAGCAAAGCAAGAAGCCAGGAGGCGCTGCAAACCTGCAAGCTGGCGAGCAGCTGCTGAGCAGCGTCTTGATCAGCATGGAGGAGGAAGCTCATGTGGTCATTGCAATTCCTCAAGATGATGCAAATGATTACATGCAACAGGGTTCTGAGCAGCCAACCAATCAGCTTACTCAATCAGATGCTAATCAGCGTAGTGATCATGCTGACTCGCTCAGGTCCAGGGTTCAACCCCCACCTGATGCAGATGGGGTGTTGCAAAGTGAAGACGAAAATGGTTCTAAGATGCCGTCTGACCATGTGTCAGTGATCCACAAGGGAGGTGTACAGCAGCAGGGGAGGAAGACTGTGTTCATCACTGTGTCACCCCAGGGAGGCATCAGGATAGCCAGCAGCAATTCTCAGTTGACTTTGAGGCCTGACTTGAGTCATCAAGGAGAATGAATGTGAACGTTGCAAGCTGGCAACAAGAGAGATGAGTAGTACCAGTCAGCCCTCCATCAGACTGTGGGGTTGCAGTGAAGATGGATCGAGGGTATGCAGCAGTTTTGTAGTCAGCTCTTTGTACAACACGACCTTTTACTCCATTTTAAATCCGCGACGGAGTAAAAGAAATTTGCAATGAAGGGGAGTGAGTGTATCTGTCTTGCCATAATTGAAGACAGTGGACTGGCAAACTGGCAATATATTATGCAATACAGATGGTAGCGGGGCAGCAGTATGGCTGCAGCAGCGCGTTCTGTGTAGTGCCTCCACGTCGACATAATTTGATAGTTTTGCAAACAGGCAATGCAGGTTCATATATGCATGTGCATGTGGCATGGATGTATCTGCAGTTGCTTGGATTGCACTCAAGACCCCCTCAATCCTTGATGAGTATTTGTGTGTATTGTGATGTGATGTGATGTGATGTGTATGCTTAGCTTGAAACACGCCTTGATCATGCATGTGCTCAGGAAAGGCATCTGTCCATACTCAGCCTTCCCTGCTGCTGTTTCCAGTGTGAAGGGATTCAGCTTGCCGTATGCTGCTTCTTCCCATAGACATGATCTGTTGTTGCCATCAGGCAGGAACTCTTTGGCCATTGGCCTAGTAGCTTGGTCTTGCCTGGGACTAATAAGTTTTGCACATGTTGATGATTCCTCAGGCTCAATCAGCGCTTGTCCAACGTCTTTTTTGTGAACAGCTGTTAGATGCATTATATCTGTTTTGTCCATCTTAAAAAAAGGGGTCAACGTCTTGTTTATCTACTTCTGTTTTGTTGGTGTTCTGCAGGCATACCCTCAATGCAGCTCCCATATTTGCCAACTTTCCTTGCTGTCTTCAGCTGATGCTTGTGGAGGATTTCTTGATGCTGTCCTACAAGCATGCCAGGCTCTTGGTGTACTGACTTGCACAGATCAAACCATTCTGGGGTCTTCGGCTTGCCATCTCTGTGTCCTAGTGTCACCTGATGCAGGTATTTTTGCACCTTGCGCAAGCCCTTGACTTTGTGGTCGGTGCTTCTCTTTTCTAAGTCTGAGCCCAGTCTTGTTTCTTCTGATCATGTATTGCAGTGTGTCCTGTGGAGCAGGACTGATCTGCGACGTGATCTCTTGCAGTCCACATGCAAGCTCTTCCACAGTGTGTGAAACAGTTTTAATGCCTGCACCTGCCAGGGCTCTGTCCAGACCAGTGTTTGTTGGTGATGCATCTGAGACAGTGAGTGCCTATCAAAATATCTTGTCTAATTTACGGTCCAGTCTGGAGCCAGTCCTCTGACCAGAGGTTATCTTGAGTCTGTATAGGTCGTTCTGAAGACCTGGACAAACTTGCTATCTTCGACCTGGGCTCGCTGTGGGAGTAGGACTGCATCTGCGTCTGGCTTCACAAACTTGAAAGTGCAAAAGTGATATTTGACCAGTATGGGGTCATGATCTGCATCACCACACTGGATGCTGTTCAAGGTCTTGCAGGCCTTTCAGATGCCTTCCTGCTTCCATTGTGCATACGACCACCAACACGTCCTTGCAAACTGATATGGACAGACGATGTGTCATTTCAGCACAGCATCCCTCAACGTTCTCTGTTTGCATCTGAAGTGATGAATCAGATCCATGTGGCCAGGTGGGAGTGCACATGCTCACAGTTCCAATTTGTGCCATAGAGCACAATCTTTTGCTTATGTACAGGCACTCAGCACCCTGCTACAACAGGAGAAGCGATGCAAGTGGCAATCAAGACACCTGCAACCCAGCTGTGTGTTGGTCAAGCTTGCTGCACCCTTCATCAGAGCAGTGACGCTGCCTCTTCTGCCCTTAAGGTACATGCTGTCTTTGACATGCACTAATTGACAAAACAGCATACGCTGCTCATGAGCGATCACTGTTTGTTGCTGAAAGCTGTGTGCATGTGGTTATGTGCAACATGATGACTGGCTGAGACACATCGTGTCATGAGTCATCATGTTACATCATTCTGCTCTTTCATTTGCATAGCACTAGAGACCAATTCAGTTATGTTTGTTGCCCTCCAGGTGTTGTATAGCAAATTTGCCTGATGCAAGCCTTTTGCATTCCACACATGCTTGTCATGAAACAGATACTCAAAAGACTCACTGATGTCTATCTTGGAGTCAAAAGGATGCAACCTCACAGTTGCCTCACTCTTGACTTGGTGCATGTTTGCCAAACCAAAATGCACTCAGCATTCAAACCGTACACACTGATTTGACCAGCCTCATGGTCTATCACCCAGTAGCTTTGGATTCCAGCATCTTTGTAGCACAATGAACTGTGACCCACCAGAGATGTTTTTATGTCTTGTCTTTGGAGAGACCACCTCACAAACCCACTGAGGTGAGGACTTGATGACTGTGCTTGTCTGCTATTGTAGAATGCCGTTGGGTCGCCTCCAGCCAGCATAGTCAGGTTGGAAGCCATCAGATCCAAGAACAATGTGTGGCGCCTGGAGCAGTGACCACTTCCCACGCTCTGAGTGCAGCTGTAGTCCCAAGTTGGTTGTGACAAATGGATGCCGTGCAGAAAGATCTGCCCTTCATATAGCACCACTTTTAGGCCCCTCGTTAACCCTGCTTCTTGTATGTGTCAATAACGTCCAGGCCGTCTGGATCCACTCTGCTTCTGGACAGAGAGTCTCTCATATAACTCAGGGCCCCAACAAGACTTTTTTGGTGAGTCTGGGTTGAATGCAATGCAGAGCTGACAAAACATTTTTCGAATTGTAATGGGAAACGACTACGAGAACTGATCCCAGCGAAACGGCCAGTGCCCTTGACGGCGAGTTGCAGATTTGCGCAGGGTGGAAACCTCCATCGCAGGGTCCAGATGTGCCACCTGCCGACATACTGAGGACTTGCAAGGTAGTATCTCTATAGGCTGAAGCCCTACAGGCTCGCAGCCAAAAAATCCGCTAGAACTATGCTTTTTACAAAGGGACAAACTAACCGCTCACACCCGTTTGCTTTACGACCAATACTAAATGGAAGGTCAACATGCATGTGAGAGAACGCTGAGAATTTGAAACGGAACACCTCATCCAACGCTTCTCCGGAGCGCAGAAAGTTGACGTTGATAAAACTTACAGCAGCGCAATCGTCGGCTTTTGAGACGAGTTTGGCAAACTGAAGTGAGGAAGATAGTCACGGAAGTTACAGCGGTAATCGAAACTTACAAAACTCAATAATCTGTCTAACCTGTCAACCCTCAGTGTTCGGGCCGAAAGGGCAGCAGCCCCGGGCGATTGACGAATGGGCGAAAGGCGAGAGGCGAAAGCATGGCGAAAGGGCCAGACCTTTATTCATTTTCATCGGGAGTGGTGGCGATTGCAAGCGAATCACCCTCTTTCGCCGGGGCGAGACTTTCGCCTTTCTGCCAGAACACTGTCTGCACCATCTCTTGTCCGCTGTCTGTGCAACAATGGAAACGACTTCGAACGAATATCTTCAACGTCTGCGTGAGTGCATGCCTATACTGCTCTGCACATACTGGACACTGGCAGCAGGAGCAGCGGCCTTTGCTTTGCTTCCTGTAGATTTGGCGCCAGGTGTCAGGTGCTGCAACGCTTGCGTGCCTGACCACCTTTTGCTGCACAAACAAATAAAGCAACCAAAATGCGTTGCAGAAACGCAGTACAGCTCTCAGCAGCGAGAGGCAAGTTATGTGACAACAGCCCTCGAGCGCAGCTGGGCTGCCTCACCAACATCATGGTCCCACAGCAATGGTTTTTACATTTCTATGTTGCCGGATCAGTCTGCAACACCTGCTTGCTTTATTGTGTCCTGACCAGCTGGCCGCATTGTGATACATGCTCGCCACCAAAGCAGGTATGCAGCATTATGCAGTCGATTGCTGGATTTCTGCTGTCCTCTGGTGATGCCTGAGAGGCTTGGCACTCAATCAAGGCAAATGCATCCAGGCAATCAGCCTTGCAAGCCTTGTGCTGCTTGAAGTACATCTTGTCAGACGCATGGTGGAGACGGCTTGCATCATGAATTATCCAGCAGATGCCAAGATGCATCTTATAGCTTATGTCTTTGGTCTAAGGTGATTTGCAAGGCTGGATCATCCCCAAAGCTTGCAGTGGGCTGGGATGAGATACTGCTGATTCGGGTATTCTTGGGTTGCCACACATTGTAAAGCTCTGCTGAACTGGGTCGCGCCTGCCTGCAGCTACTATGTGGTGCTGCCGCTTTCGTGCCTTCCGATGGCCAGCTTTGCTGACTGGAAATATACATCAGACAGACAACCTGGGTCCATCAGCATGTGGACAGTGCTGGGCTTGATTGCATTGAAACAACGGCATCAATTGGTCAGCTCCTCTAACACCATGTCCGAGATGCGCTGCAGCATAGGCACACTGTAGCTGAAGCCTATTTTTGCATATGCAGGGGGTAGGTTTGTTTCTGGCAGGCAATGCATTACAAGGCTGGTCACATTGCATATTGGCCAATTTGCGCCATGACACTTCTCGAAATGTGATCAAGGAGAGGGACTTCTATCAAATACCCCAAGGTATACTATGGCAACTAGCGTAGGACATGTAGATCATTCAGCCTGTCAGCAGCAAACGCAAAACAACCTTTGTTGGATGCCTTACAGACATCCACATTTCGCTATGCTTGCTAGCAAATAGTAGACTGCTTCCATCAAGGCTAAAGAAAGACCTTTGGTCATGTCTGACAATAACTGTCATCAAGCATGCAGGCAGGTAACATTGCAACATCTAAGAGTACTGAACCATCTACAACTTTCAGGAGGTCCCTTCCACTGGGTTTCATGTCCCCACTACCTAGGCGAGATTGTAATCTACGCTGGCTTGGCATTGCTGGCTGGACAAGAACTGCCTTTGACGCTGCTGATTCTGTGCTGGGTGGTAAGCTCTGAACGCTGCCAAGCAGCACCTCGCCTTGCATTGCAGCCTGTGCACTTGAAGCAACCCAGGAAACATCAGTTGAACCATGCCCAGCCTGTGCACTTTTTGTAGCATGTCAACAACCGCCATTCAAGATCTCCTGTGAGGGCATGTCAATTCACCCACGCTGACCATGCTCATGAGCTGCAGGCAGCCAACCTGTTACTGGCAGCTCAGCCAACACATCAGTGGTATCAGTGGCGGTTTCCAGACTACCCCAAGAACAGAACTGCACTCATCCCCTATCTCTACTGATATACATCGGGCTGTCAAGTTCCTGCATTGTCAGCTGTACTATCAGGAAGCATGCAGGGAGCCATGAGCAGTGATACCTTATATCCTATGTCCAATTTAATCTTCCAGGTTGCCAGTAAATGCATGATTTGTTATTTCACAGATGACTGTACATATGAGACATTCGATGCTTGGTGAGCCCTGCAGCAGAGATTATGGCATGCATCTATTGCCTATGCAAGTTGTAATATCACCAGGAGACATGCATCGCTTAAGGGAAAACTCAGGTCGTCCGCAGAAGACCTCTCCTGCTGACTACCTTGATCCCCAACAAAGCCATGAAATGTGATGCATGTCTAACTAAAATCCGCATCTGTTGCCTGACACATTATTAGTGTGTCAGGCAACAGATGCTCTGAGACATGCAGCCTTGGCCGCTTGCTTGTAGTCTGAGCCTCAACACAGTATTGTTGTTGAACACCAAGGAAAACCGAATGTTATTATACCCCACAGTATTGCATGTCCTGGATGAGGCAGGATTCAAGTGGTCTCACCTGTTCACATAGGAAGCTCCCAGGCAGGCTTGCAGGGGTCTTGATTGATAAAGCCTGCCTGATGTTCAGGCCTGGGTGTGAGTGCTTCTCTGTCAGCAATCTTTGCCGCGTTCCTCCTGCATTGCACGGCAGCACCTTGACACCATATTTTCTGCAAGCGATGCCCCAAATGTTTGTGTGATGTCGTCAAGTCCACGTTGTGATTTCTGGAAGATAGCAAGTAAGGTGCAAGCCAGCAAGACAAAGCAAAATGTACCACATCTGTACACGGACTGCTGCAAAGGACAGACAAAAGGTGATAGATTTTACCGCAACGCAGCGTCAAGCTTTTCCTTTGCCAGGAGGGATTCAGCAAAAGTGAGCTTGAAGTCCTTTTGTTGGCGAGACATCTCAGAAAAGGCATCCTCACCTACACAGCAGGCTCACATTGAGTATGCAGCACTTACTGTGTGCAAGCATCAAGTAAGAAAATGACAACAAGGAAAAAGGTTGCATGTGACCTAGCAGGGGCTTTGGAAATTGCCAGAGATGGGTGGCCAAAATGTGAGCAAGTTGCAAACGGAAGGGCCCACAAAGCTGGCTTAAAAGTGGGTCATGGTAGTAGTCCCTGCCTTGTCGTCTTTACCTACAGACTTGAGCAGTGCTTTCTGGCGAGATGCGTGGGAGCATCGGCGAAACAAGCTAAGAGTTGCATTTGTGACCAACCTCGATGCCGGACTCTGGCGAGACACAGCTGTCGTGT